>Ga0302320_10000517_pt1 | contig 92720 bp, 80 predicted proteins | sample Bog_T0_3_FD_202130 | JGI IMG/M metagenome (GOLD analysis project Ga0302320, IMG submission 202130) | Peat permafrost microbial communities from Stordalen Mire near Abisko, Sweden - Bog_T0_3 | ecosystem: Environmental > Terrestrial > Soil > Wetlands > Peat | place: Sweden: Abisko, Stordalen Mire... | reverse complement strand
CGGTTTGCTCAAGTGATGATTTCGAAACCCGACGGTGGGAACGGACTGGCAGCGGACGGTGGCTCTACGAACATCACATCATGAGCAATTCCAAACTATACGTTGGAAACCTCTCGTTCAAAACGACCGAAGACGAGCTCCGCTCGCATTTCGGCCAGTTCGGTACCGTTACCGACGTTTACGTCGCTATGGACAAGATGACGGGCCGCCCGCGCGGCTTCGCATTCGTCACCATGGGCACGGCCGAAGAGGCCAAGATCGCGGCCGAGAAGGTCAACGGAGTCGAGCTCGGCGGCCGTCAGCTGACGGTCAATGAGGCCCGCCCGAAGGAAGATCGCCCGAGCGGCGGCTTCGGCGGCGGCGGCGGCGGTCGCGGCTTCGGCGGCGGCGGCGGCGGTCGTGGCTTCGGCGGCGGCGGCGGCGGCGGTCGCAGCGACCGCGGCGAGCGTCGTTACTAAGACCTGCGCTAAGCGAGATTTTGCAAAGGATGGAGAGCCGAATCCGGCCTCCATCCTTTTTTTTGCAATGCCTGCGACGCCCATCGAAAGACACCAGGCTGCGCTCCTGGGGTGCACCCGCTGCCCGAGGATGAACAAGCCCGTGGTCGTGGGGCGTCCCGTCGCAAGCCGGATCCTCCTGGTCGGGCAGGCTCCCGGCGACAAGGAGCCGATCCTTGGAAGGCCGTTTGCGTGGACCGCGGGGAAGACGCTTTTCAAGTGGTTCACGCAGGCTTTGGGTTGGAGCGAGGAAGAGACGAGACGCCGCATTTATTTCGCGGCCGTGTGCCGCTGCTTTCCCGGGAAGCTGCCGAAGGGTGGGGACAGGGTTCCCGACCCGGTAGAGGTCGAGGCGTGCTCCTTCTGGCTCGAACGGGAGTTCAAGCTCCTGAAGCCGACGCTGGTGATCCCTGTTGGCAAGCTTGCCATAGGCCGTTTCCTCGAGCCCGCTCCGCTGCAGGACATTGTGGGCAGGACCTTTAGGGTTAAGCTGGCGGGGCGCGAGGCCGACTGCGTCCCCCTTCCCCATCCCTCGGGCGCCTCGCCCTGGCACCGCATGGAACCGGGCAAGACCCTGCTTGGCCGGGCCCTGGGGCTCATTGCGGCCCACCCGGAGACGAAGGTCGTTCCTTGACGCCCGAGCGGGCCTTTGCAGCTTTGTCACCCATGGCCCCATTAAGGATTGCTGCAATTGTCTGCGCTTTGCTCATGGCGCCCCTTCTTGCGCACGCCCAGCGCGAGCGGCTGCCGCCGGACGACATCGACATTGTCGAGAAGAAGTGGCCGGACGCCAAGGTCACCTCAACCAGCATCCGTTACGTGGTGGAGACGACGGGTGAGGGCGCGCTGCTCAAGCCCGGCGACATGGTCATGGTCAACTATATCGGGAGCCTTCTCAACGGGAAGGTCTTCGACAAGATGCTCGACAGGAAAAAGCCCTTCACCTTCCGGCTAGGCCGAGGCGAGGTGATCGAGGGATGGGACCAGATCCTTCAGCGCATGAGGCCGGGAGACAAATGGATCGTCATCGTCCCTCCCGAGCTCGGCTACGGCCGGCGCGGCTACCCTCCGAGGGTCCCGGAATTCGCCACGCTCGTGTTCGAGGTGGAGATAATCGGGGTCAAGACGGAGTCCTGATCACTGGGCCTGCTTGGCCACGGCGACGTAGGTGTACGTCGCCTTGAACTCCGCGACTGCCTGGGCCCTGGCTGCGGGCGCGGACGTGCCCCCGGCGACCAAGTCCGACGTGCGCTTGTCGATCCAGCGCCTCATGAAATCCTTCTCGACGTCGGTCGCGACCGTCTTGCTCTCCTTGGGCGCAGCCGGGTTCTTTTTTGAAGAGAACATGTGGCAGCTGGAACTTGCGAGCACTGCGGCCGCAAGGAGGGTCGGAACGAGGCGTTTCATGGGCAATTCGGATAGTTTGGAGCTGAGCGGTTATGACCGCGAGTGAATCTTTTTGGTTTCGTGTTTTGCCCGTTAAGTCGTTTATACCCTATCCAATGAGCGACGAGCCGCAACCTTTGCGCCTGAAGCCGCGCCCTCCTGCCGGCAGTGCTCCGCCGTCTCCACCGGAACCGCCTCCTGCGGCTCCGCCGCCTCCTCCTCCCCCTCAGGAAGGGGGGGATTCGGGAGAGAGGCTTCGCCTTAAGCCAAGATTAAACCTCTCGAGCGAAACGACTTCCAAGATTGAGCAAGCGGCACCTGCCCCTGAGCCCTTTCTTCCGAGCGCTCCTCCTCCTCCCCCCCCTCCTCCACCGCCGGCCGCCAATCCACCGCCCCACGCCGCGCCCCCAGCCGAACCGGAGGACGACGGTTTGCCGAAGTTTAAGCTGAGGCCGAAAAGGAACCCCAACGCGGCTCCTCCGCCGTCGCCGGAGCCGTTTATCCCCGCGGCTGACGCCCCGCCCGAGCCCCCGTCGTATGGTGCCCCTCCACCGCCGCCCCCCCCGCCGCCGATAGCCGGCGGCCGGTCCGCGCCTTTGGACGCGCCCCCTCCGCCGCCTCCGCGCACGAGCGTCTCGATGCCCCCGATGTCTGTGCTGTCGGCACCGCCTCCTCCTCCGCCGGGCTCCGCCGCCGAGCCACCCATTCCCGGAGGCATTCCGAAGCTTTCCCTTTCGACGCCGGCTGCGCATCCCCCCGGGGTAAAACCTCCCGTCGCGAAGCCGGGACTCAACATCAAGGTCGCTGCCGAACCACCGATGAAGGTGGGTGGCAAGCCTGTGGCGAAGCCAGGCGTCCTGCGCAAGCGGCCGGCGCTTAACCCCGTCGCCAAGGCGGGGATCGCGGTCGTTGTAGTGGCGATCGCGATCGGGGGCGTTTACAGCTACCGGATCTTTTTCCCGGCCCCGAGCCAGGAGATTAAGGCGAGGCCGCCGGTGGCGGTGGCGCCCCCCAAGAAGGACCCGAAGGATCTGGCCGCGGAGGCGGCGGCAAAAGCCGCAGCGGAAGCCAGCAAGCTGGTCGACAGCGGCCAGAAGGCGATCGCCGCCCGCAAGGCGGCTGAGCAGGCCAAGTTGGACGCCGCTGCGAACCTTCAGGATGCTCCGACGCCGACGCCCGCCTCGGAGATCGTCATGGCCCCCACGACGATCACCACCGACGTGAAGGTCAACAGCACGCGCATCGACGCTGCGCCCGCCGCAAGCGCCGCATTCAGGACCTTCGTCGCGGGCGCCGGCATCGGCGGCGTTTTCCAGGGCACGCCCTCGCGGGCGCTGATCAACGGGAGCATCGTGCGCGAGGGCCAGACCGTGGAAAGCAGTTTGAATATCGTCTTCGACCACATCGACGTGGACCACAAGGTTATCTACTTCAAGGACTCGACCGGGGCGGTCGTATCCAAGAACTACTGACGGTCCCCGGCCCTCACCACGTCTCGACGGGCCCGCGGGGGACCGGTATGGACTCTCGGCTGAACACGCCGGCCTCGCCGACCAGGAAGGACGGCGCCAGGGGGGCGGGCCGGAACTTGGGTAGGAGTTCCCCCGACGCGTCGCAGAAGGAGGCGCGCCAGGCGACGTACTCGGAGACCACGGACTCGAAGTCCGTCCTGGACTCGATCGCGAGTATCCGCTGCTTGAACGGCTTTGCCGGGCCGAAGCTCCTGGCGTACCACGGGGCGACCTTCCTGAAGAGCCGGGACCCGCGGGCTTCGCCATAGAACTCGCAGTAGCGCTCAAAATGGCGCCTCAGCACGCGTATCCGCTCCGTGAACCCCGGCTCGGCCAGGAGCTCCCCGGTCGCCAGGAGGCGCTCGGTTCGCCGGAATATCCAGGGATCGTAAAACGCGCCGCGCCCTATGCTCACGCCGGCGCAGCCGGTCTCGGAGATCATGTGGAGGGCGGCCTCGGGCGTCGTGATGTCGCCGTTTCCGATAACGGGGATCGAGCGGACCGCGCCCACGACGGCCCTGATCCCCGCCAGGTTTACCGTCCCGGAGAACCCCTGGGCGCGCGTCCTGCCGTGTACGAAGACGGCGGCGACACCGGCGTCCTCGAGCGCCCGCGCCAGGTCGGGGGCCGTGATGTTGTCGGAGTCCCAGCCCAGGCGCATCTTAGCCGTCACCGGGATCCCCACCGCCTCCACCATGCCTCGCACCAGGGCCGTGGTTCCCGCGAGCTCGGTCATCATCGCGGAACCCCCCCCGACCTTGGTCACCTTTTTCACGGGGCAGCCCATGTTGATGTCGACGGACTGGGCTCCCAGGTCCTCGCACATCCTTGCGGCGTCGCGCATCTCCCCGGGCACGCTCCCGAAGAGCTGGATGGCCAGCGGCCTGTCCTCGGCGCTGGACTCGACAAGCTTGAGCGCCGTCGGATTGCGTTCTATCAGCGAACGCGCATTCACCAGGTCGGTGGTGGCCCATCCCAGGCCCCCGAGCTCGCGCAGGGTAAGCCGCATCGGAAGGTTCGTGTAGCCGGCGAGCGGCGACAGGAATAGGTTCGAACGGATCTCGATGTTGCCGATGCGCATGTCTGCAGCCCTAAGGATGCCCCCGCGCCGCAGAGGGCCGCAACCGGCAAATGCCCCTCCGGGCGTCAGGCGCCCACCAGCCTCTTGGCGAGCCGGTTGTGGCGCTCGATGACGGAGGGCAGGTCCACGGTCGTCAGCCGTCCCCCCTCCACCACCACGCGGCCGTTGATCGCGACCAGGGATGCATTCCCGGGTGTGCAAAACACCAGGGCGGCCACCGGGTCGTGCAGGGCCCCGGCCAGGGCGACCCCGCCAAGGTCGAACGCGGCGAAGTCCGCCGCCATCCCCGGGGCTAGGCACCCGATGTCGTCGCGTCCCAGGACGCGCGCGCCGCCGATCGTTGCCAGCTCGAGTGCTTGGCGTGAGGTCATCGCCGAGGGGCCGAGCCCGACGCGCTGGAGGAGCATCGCCTGCCGGGCCTCGGCCAGCAGGCTGCCTCCGTCGTTGGATGCGGCCCCGTCAACCCCGAGGCCGACGGGCACGCCGCGGGCTACCATCCGGCAAACGGGCGCGGTCCCGGAGCCGAGCCGCATGTTCGAGCAGGGGCAGTGGGCGACCCCGGTCCCGGTTTGCGCGAAGAGCCCGATCCCCGCGTCGTCCAGCTTCACGCAGTGCGCGTGCCAGACATCGGGGCCCACCCATCCCAGGTCCTCGGCGTACTCTGCCGGGGTCATCCCGAACTTCTCGACGCTGTACGAGACATCGTTGTCGTTCTCCGCAAGGTGCGTGTGGAGGGAGACCCCGAGCGAGCGGGCGAGGCTCGCCGACTCGCGCATGAGCTCCCGGCTCACCGAGAAGGGGGAGCACGGGGCCACGGCCACCCGGAGCATGGAGAGCCGGGCCGGGTCGTTGTGGGCCTCGATCACCCGCTGCGTGTCCGCGAGGATCGCCGGCTCGGCCTCGACCAGGCTGTCCGGCGGCAGTCCGCCGCGGCTCCTGCCCACGCTCATGCTGCCGCGCGCCGCGTGGAACCGCATCCCGATCTGGAGGGCCGACTCGATCGAGTCCTCCAGCCGGCATCCGTTTGGGAAGAGGTAGAGGTGGTCGCTCGAGGTGGTGCATCCCGAGAGCATGAGTTCTGCCATGGCCGTGAGCGTCGACACGCGAAGCATCTCGGGCGTCATGCGGGCCCAGACCGGGTAGAGCGCCTCAAGCCACCCGAAGAGCCCGGCATCCTGCGCGAAGGGCAGGGCGCGCGTGAGACTCTGGTACATGTGGTGGTGCGTGTTGACGAGGCCGGGGATGACGACATGCCCCGCGAGGTCGAGGACCTGGTCGGCCGTCTCGGGAAGCTCCGAGGACCTGCCGACCGCGGTGATCCGGTTGCCCTCCGCGAACAGCCCGCCCCCCGGGATCTCCCGGCGCTTGCCGTCCATCGTCACCAGGACGTCCGCATTCCGGACCAGGAGCGTTCGGGGGCGGGGCCCGGCGGGGCTCATGGCGCGCGAAGAGCGGTCGTCATCCGCGACAGGCCCTCGGCAAGGGTCGACCTCGGGCAGCCGAAATTTATCCGCACGTGGCTGCCCGGGGCGGCGCCGAAGGGGACCCCGTCGCTCAGGCCGACGCCCGCGTCCTCAAAAAACCTCACCGGATTCGAAAGCCCGAGCGCCTGGACGTTTAGCCAGGCAAGGTAGGTTGCCTGGATCGGCGCCTCGATCCTTATCCCGGGCAGCTCCCTGGCAATGAAGGCCTCGAGGAAGTCGCGGTTGGCGCGGAGATAGTCGATCAGGGCCAGCCGCCAGGGCTCGCCGTCCCGGTAGGCCGCCTCGCAGGCGGCGTAGCCCAGGGCGCCGACCTCGGCGACGATGCCGGCGCACGCCCGGTTGTAGCGTCCGCGGACACCGGGGTCGGGGATGATGGCGAAAGCGGTCCCGAGGCCCGGGACGTTGAACGTCTTGCTCGGCGCCATGAGTGTCACCGTGCGGGCGCCTTCGTCGGGTGTGGCGACTCCGAACGGCACGTGGACGGCCCCTGGCTCAAGCAGCAGGTCGCAGTGGATGTCGTCCGAGCAGAGGATAAGGCCGTGGCGGGAGCAGAACTGCGCGACCTGCGAGAGCTCGCTGCGGCTCCAGACGCGGGCAACGGGGTTGTGGGGATGGCAGAAGAAGAGGACCCGGGTGCGCGGCGTGACCGCACGCTCGAGGGCCTCCCAGTCGATCTCCCACCTGCGCGCCTTGGCGTCGAGCGCCATGGGGACACTCGTCGGGACTCGGCCCTGGTACCTTGGGCCCGCCGTGAAAGGGGGATAGACTGGCGAAAGGCTCAGGATTTCCTCGGCGTCGCCAGCGAACGCGCGAGAGGCCACGTTTAACCCGCACACGAGCCCCGGCAGCCAGACGAGCCACGACGGGTCGATGGCCCAGCCGTAGCGGGCCGCCATCGCGTCCACGACCGCGTCGACGGTGGATTTCACGGGGCGCGCGTAGCCAAAGATTCCCTGATCGACGCGCCTGTGAAGCGCCTCGACGATAGCCGGGGCCGTTTCAAAATCCATGTCGGCTACCCACATCGGGAGCACGTCCCGGCCGGCATACTTCTGCCACTTCTGGGAATCCGTTCCCCGCCGGTCGGCCGTCGTGTCGAAATTGAAACTCATTGGGGCGCGCAGCCAACCACAACGCCTTCGCAATTCCGACTGTTTTTTGAGGGTTCCCTTTGAGGGGCGGACGCGGGTCCGTGACGGATGTGATCAGGCCTCCTTATTGGGCAGTGTCGGGATATTCGGGCGCGGGAAGCATACCGTTGAGATGCGTTGGACGACCCCGAACGACCTCATCGCTCCCCACGCTATTTGCCTTGCCTGAGCGTGGCATCGCTGGCCTCCTGCGCACGGGTTTGGTGCGTGTGCATCGAAGGCATCGGGAGCAGTCGGGCCACTGCTTTCAATTCAGCTTATGCGGTCCTGCCGCATTAACCATGAAGTATCTGATCGCATTCGCCTGTCTTGTAGTAGCCACGGTCGCGGAATCGTTTGGCGATGCAACCGTCCGGATTGGCCTGTTCGAGAGAGCCGGGCCGGCCCGGCTCGCCACAGTTCTTGGCGGGGGCGTCCTGTTGCTCATTTACGGCGTGATGCTCAATGTCGCTCCATTGCCATTTGCCCGCATCGTGGGATTATATATCTCTACGCTTTTCCTGGTCTGGCAGGTGGTAACCTTCGTCACGTTCCGCGCCGTGCCGACCGCACCGATCCTCTTGGGTGGAGCCCTCATTGTCGCCGGAGGACTGGTTGTCTCCTTCTGGAAGGCTTGACGCGGCACCCTCGGGGAAGCCGGGCCGAATTCAGGGCATGTCTTCCAATCGAAAACCCGGTTGTTATTCGGGTTCGAAGAGCGGTATCACGCGGGTGTCGGGCACCGTGACGAGGCCCTTGTCGGTGATGCGCAGCTCGGGGATCACCGAGAGGGGGATCAGGTTGAAGCCCATGTAGGGCAGGGTGCAGCCCGCCGCCTTCCATGCCCGCTTCAGCCGCGTGGTCGCCGCAGCCACCTCCGTGGCGCGCTTGTCCGACATGAGGCCGGCGACGGGAAGCGCCACGCTCGCCTGGACCCGGCCCCCGCGAACGACGCACACGCCCCCGCGCATCCTCTTGATCTCGGCGAGAGCCCGTTGCATGTCCGGCGCGTTGTTCCCCGCCAGGATTATGTTGTGGGCGTCGTGTCCGACCGAACTCGCCACGGCACCGTCCTTCAGGCCGAAGTTGCGCAGGAGCCCGTGGGCCACCTCGCCCGACTTGCCGTGGCGCTCGACCACGGTGACAAAGCACAGCCCGTGCTCCTTCAGGAGCGCGGGCCAGCCGCCCTTTAGGGGGCTGATGCGGACCCGGTCGTGGAACAGGATGATGCCCGGAAGGGCCGCGCGGATCACGTTGGCTGTCACTGTCCCTGAGGGAAGTTCGGGCACGAGCCTCGGCCTGGGGGGAAGCTTCACCGTCCGGTAGGCGGCCTTTGGATAGCGATAGCGGCGCGAGAGCGCCCGGTCGAGGAGCGCGGTCACCTTGCCGTCCTTCACGACGAGTTCGCCGCCGTACCAGGTGCACCGCGGCTGAAGGGAGTCGCTGAGCAGCACAAGGTCGGCGCGTCGGGCCGGCCCGAGCCCTCCGATGTTCCCGTCCATCGCGAAGCGGGTCGCCGGGTGAAGTGAGCCCATGCTCCACGCCGCGGCGGGGCTTATCCCTGCCCGCACCGCCGAACGGACGACCCAGTCCATCCCGAAGATAAAGAGGTCGTCGGCGTCCCGGTCGTCCGTGCAGACGCAGACCCGCTTGGTGCTCGCGCCAAGCTCCGTCACCGCCTTGATCGCCTGGGGAAGCGAGTTCCACGGCGTCGTCGGGGGTCCCCCGCGAAGGAAGACCCAGACGCCGTTCTCTAGGAAGTCGTCGGAAATCTCGCGCTCGATCGCCTCGTGGGTGTCGGAGACGCCGGAGGCAGCACCGGCCGCCACGAACTCGCGGCCGTAGATGTGGCCCGAGACCGGAAGCCCGCGCCGAAGCGCCTCGGCCAGGACGGCGTGGCTTCGCTTGTCGCCCAGGGCGACCTTCACGAAGTCCATCTTCTCCCCGAGCCCTACCGCCTCGGGCCACCGGTCGAAGAGCCTTCCTATCTTCCGCGGCGTCAGGTCGCCGCCCGCCGTCTCATAGCGGGGTCCCGTGGCGGGCACGGTGCTCGGCACGGTGAGGAATATGGAGAGTGGGGCCTGCCGGGCGTCCTCGAGCATCCATTCGATTCCCTTGGCGTCGCAGACGTTCCCGATCTCGTGGCTGTCGCAGAAGATCGTCGTGGTCCCGTTCAGGAGAGCCGGCTCGGCATAGGCGCACGACGTCATCATTGAGCTCTCGATGTGGAGGTGCGGGTCGACGAGGCCGGGGGCTATTATGCCGCCGCGGGCGTCGAAGCGGCGGACCCCGGACCCCTTGACCCCCTTGAACGCCCCGGCCGGCTTAACCGCCGCGATTCGGCCCGCCTTGACCCAGACCTCGCGGTCGGCATGGATCCGCTCCGTGTAGGTCGAGAGGATCCTGGCACCGGTGATCACCAGGTCCGGGGACTCGCGGCCCATGGCCACCGCGGCAAGCGAGCGGGTGACCGTGTGAAGCGGAGGGACGGAGAAGCGCGTGAGGCTCATCGGCGGCGGGCGGAGGATGTGGGAGGGAGCGCCGGCACCGCAAGTGCCGCTAGATGCGCACGATCCAAACATGGCGCGCGCCCGTGTGAACGCGAGCCGTTTACTCGGAGCGGGACACCGGTGTGTGCTAAATAAGCGCACCCTGTGCCGCGCACTGGGTAAAAACTGCACAGGGCGCCGAGGCGCTCAAAGGGCAACCCCTTGCCATCTTGGCAATTAGACTTCGGGCCAACCCGGCACCGATCATGCACTAGGGGAGGCACTATGCATCTCATCAATTACACTCATCGAAACACCTTCCCGGTCACCCGCTTCGGCGGGCGTCTCGGCGCGCAGGACATTGAAAGCGAGCTCGGCTACCTGTTCAGCTCGGCCCTTGGCAACCTGGCCCCGTCCATACTTGGCGGGCAGTTCCCGGTCGACCTCTACGAAGACAAAGACAACACGTACGTCCGGGCCGAGCTGCCGGGCGTCAGCCGCGACGCCATCAGCGTCGAAATGGTCGAGGGCTCCCTGTCCATCCAGGCGTCCCGCAAGGACAAGTCCGCGGATGGGGAGGGGACCGTTTCCTTCAACCGCCTGGTCAGCATTCCTGACGAGGTCCAGTCGGACAAGGTGACGGCCTCCTACGAGAACGGCATCCTCACGGTGACGCTTCCCCGCAAGGAAGAGTCCAAGCCAAAGAAGATCAACGTCGCGGTGAACTGATCACAGAAAAAAAAGGAAACCACTACCATGTCATTCTTCAATTCCATCACACCGGCGGCCCCGACCGCCCTCTCAACCGCGGAGGCCGAGGCGCTTCCATCCCGGCGCCCCTCCTATGAGGTCGCAGAGACGGACGGCGGCTACACGCTCGTCATCAACCTCCCCGGCGTCTCAAAGGAGGGCCTGGAGATCACGGACGAGGGCGGCGAGCTCCGGGTCCTGGGCAAACGGTCGAACAAGCTCCCCGGGGGCGTCGTGGTCCTGCACCGCGAATCCTCGGAGGCCCCGTTCGAGCTCGTGCTTGAGCACGACAACACGGTCGACCCTTCGAAGACCGAGGCCGAGCTCAAGGACGGCGTCCTTAGCCTCAAGCTTTCGAAGGCCGAGTCCGCGAAGCCGCGCAAGATCGCGGTGACCTGACCCGAGTCGCTTTCAAGGGCCGGGCATCCTCCGGGAGCCCGGCCTTTTTCTTGTCCGCCCGCTAAGGGGTGTCCCCGCGCCCCTGGAGGGATGCCGCCGTCGAGACGGCAAGGATGGCGGCGATCACGCAGAGGGACGCCCCGGTTGGGACCTGGATCCAGCGGTCCAGGAGCATCTTCGCGCCCACGAACGCAAGGACGCCGGCGACCCCGGCGTTCAGGTACCTGAGCCTGTGCATGGCCCCGCTCAGCACGAAGTAGAGCGACCTTAGGCCCAGGATCGCGAAGAAGTTCGAGGCTATCGCGATCACGGGGTCGCGCGTGACCGCAAGCACCGCGGGAAGGGAGTCCAGGGCGAAGATGAGGTCCGCGGTCTCCAGCACCAACAGGGCCGCAATGCCCGTGGACGCGTGGCGGCGGACGAATCGGAAGAGCCGGCCCGACGCGTCGATCGGGGGATGTCCCTTGCGGGCGAACGCGAGCCGGATTCCGGCCGCCATGACGATCGCCCCGAACACGGGGACGATCCACGTGAAGCGGGCAATCGCTCCGATGCCCGCAAGGATGAACGCCGTCCTTAGGATGATCGCCCCGGCGATTCCCCACATGAGGAGCGTCCTCTGCCGGAGGGGGCCAAGGCCAAACTGCGCGAACACCAGAGCGAAGACGAACACGTTGTCGGCGCTAAGGCTCAGCTCGATCAGGTAACCGGCGAGGTATTGCTGGGCGGGCTCCGGCCCGCGGCGCATCCAGACGACTGCGCCGAACCCGAGGCCAAGGGCCACGCAGGCCAGCGACATGACGATGTCGCGTGCGCGCAGGGCCGGGGCGTTTGTCGGGTCATCCTTGGGCGTCATGGGGCGAATCTTGGGTCCTGCTTGACGTTGCGGCCCCCGACGGCTTTGGCAATGTCCTCCCATGGCCGAGCTGATCCCCGTCCAAGTGCCCCCCGTCCCCCCGGGACCGCTGCTGCGCCTTGTCGGCTGGCTTCAGGCAAGGTTCTTCCCGGGGGCCATGGATGACTCCACCGCCCGCTGGATCGCCGCGCTCCTGATCGTGCTGGTGGCGATCCTGCTCGGCCGGTTCGTGGTCGGCATCGTCTTCAAGCGCCTGAAGGGGATGATGGCGCAGGCGAACAACCAGCTGATGGTTCCGGCGCTGGAGCCGCCCGCCGCAACTCTTTTGATCCTCTGCGGGTTCGTCGCGGCGCTCTCCATCGTGCCCCTCTGGGAGGAGGTCCCCCGTCTGGTGCGCCTCGGTGAGCAGGGCGCCCTTACGGCCGTGGTCCTTTGGGGTGTTGCCTGCGCGGGCGGGGCCATGATCGACCACTTCGCCGCGGGGGCCAGGGCCAAGAGGCTCCAGATCGCGGCCTTCATCCCGCTCATAAAGAAGACGGTGGTGACGGTCTTCGTGACCTTCAGCGTGCTCGTGGTCTTCGAGAGCCTCGGGTTCGAGGTGAAGACCTTCCTTACGGGCCTTGGCATCGGCGGCCTGGCCTTCGCCCTCGCCGCCCAGGACACGATCGCGAACATGTTCGGCTCCTTCGTCGTGGTGATGGACCAGCCCTTTTACGTGGGGGAATACATCCGGATCCAAGGCCACGAGGGCACCGTGGAGGAGATCGGGCTGCGCTCGACGCGCCTGAGGACCGCGCAGCGCACACAGGTTGTTATCCCCAACAAGACGGTGGCGGCCGAGGTGATCAACAACTTCACCCGGATGCCCCAGCGAAGGGTGGATGCCACCCTCGGGGTCACCTACGACAGCCCCCTGGACGCGATCCAGCTCGCGCTTTCCGACATCCGCGCCCTCCTGCGAGCCGACCCCGGCGTCCACCAGGGGCTCATCGTCGTGAGCCTTGCCGACTTCAGCGACTCGTCGCTCCGCGTGCAGGTGCTCTACTTCACCGCCGATCCCGATTGGGAATCGCACATGGCCGTTCGGGAGCGAGTGAACTTCGGGATCTTGAGGGCGTTCGCCGCGCGCGGGGTGACGCTGTCCTATCCCGACCCCGTCATCCGCATGGACGCTCCGGCTCCCCCCGCAGCCCCCAAGGGTCCGGGGCCGGCCGCCTAATCCAGGGTCTGGCGGTAGCGCTTCACGCCGACCACCATCGAAACGAGCACGAAGAGGGCGATCGGCCAGATTTCCGGGTAGATCTCGCCGAGGCCATTGCCCTTGAGGAGGATGCCGCGCACGATCCTGAGGAAATGCGTGATGGGCAGGCAGGTGCCAATCCATTGGGCCCACACGGGCATCCCGCGGAAGGGAAACATGAAGCCCGACAGGAGGATCGAGGGGAGGAAGAAGAAGAACGCCATTTGCACGGCCTGGAGCTGGTTCCTCGCAAGGGTCGAGAACGTGATCCCCATCGCCAGGTTTGCAGCGATGAAAAGGAGCGCGACCGAGTAGAGCAGGAGGATGCTCCCCACCATCGGGACCCCGAAGAGGAAGCGCGCGGCGATCAGGATCAGCGTGACCTGGATGTAGCCCACCGCGATGTAGGGGAGGATCTTTCCGACCATCACCTCCGTCGGACGCGCCGGGGTGGCGAGCAGGTTCTCCATCGTGCCGCGCTCCCGCTCGCGCGTGATCGCAAGGGCTGTTATCACGACCATCGTCATCGTGAGCACGACACCCATGAGCCCGGGGACCACGTTGAACTGCGTGATGTTTTCAGGGTTGTAATGCGCATGGACCTGGAAGTTGACCGGCCCCGGTGCCCCGCGAAGCCGCGCGAGGGGCCCCGTGAGGTCGCGGTCGAGGGCGGTGGCCGCTAAGGCGCTCACAGCCGCGATCGCCGGGCCGGTGGCCGCGGGATCCGTCGCGTCCGCCTCGATGAGGACCGTCGGGCGCTCCCCCCGGATCACCTTCCTCGTGAAATCCTCGGGCACGTTGATCACGAACTGGACGTCCCCCAGCTGCAGGAGCCGGGCCACCTCGGCCTCGGAGTCCGTCACCTTTACGACATCGAAATAGCCGCTGTTGGACATCTCCGCCACGAGGGTCCGCGTGAACGGGCCCTGGTCGGCCAGGCGGAGCGCCGTTGGCAGGTGCTTCGGGTCCGAGTTTATTGCGTAGCCGAAGAGGGTCAGCTGCAGGAGCGGGATGCCGATCATCATCGCGAAGGTGACGCGGTCCCTGCGCATCTGGATGAATTCCTTCATCACGATGGCCCAAAGCCGGTGGAACGTGAACGGGTGCGTGTGCATGGGCGATCCCCCCTAGCCGAAGTTGTCCGTCGCCTGGTCCATGAGACCGATGAACACGTCCTCCAGGCCGGACTCGATCCGGGCGCGCACGTTTCCGGCCGTGCAATGCCTGGCTAGCGCGGCCTCGACCTTCGCCACGTCGTGGCCGCTCACGTGGATCGTGCTGCCAAACGGGACGACCTGCTCCACGCCGGGCTCGACCTTGAGCGCATCGGCAAGCTCCGACAGGCTTGGGCCCGAGACGGACCAGGTCGCCAGGTGGGCCGCCTCGATCACCTCCGACACGGTGCCCCGGACAAGGAGTTTTCCGTATGCCAGGCAGGCGATCCGATGGCAACGCTCGGCCTCGTCCATGTAATGGGTCGTGATGAGGACCGTGATCCCCTCGGTCGAGAGGCGGTGGATCTCGTCCCAGAATTCGCGGCGCGCCTTCGGGTCGACGCCCGCCGTGGGCTCGTCGAGCAGGAGGAGCTGGGGCTTGTGGATCAGGCACGCGGCGAGCGCCAGGCGCTGCTTCCATCCCCCGGACAGTTCCCCGGCGAGCTGCGCGCTCCGGTTCTCCAGGCCGAGCCCCTTCAAGCTTGCGTCAACGGCGGCCTTGCGGTCCGCAAGGCCGTAGATCCTAGCGATGAAGTCCAGGTTCTCCCGGATGCTCAGGTCCTCGTAGTAGCTGAACCTCTGCGTCATGTAGCCCACCTCGCGCTTGATGAGCGGCTGGTCCCTCAGGATGTCGTGCCCGAGGCAGGTCCCCGAGCCCCCGTCCGGCGTCAGGAGGCCGCACAGCATCCGGATAAACGTCGTCTTGCCGCTGCCGTTCGGGCCCAGGAAACCGAAGATCTCGCCCCGCCGGACCTGCAGGTCGATCCCGTTCACGACGGTCTTGCCGTCGAAGCGCTTCGTGACGCCCGAGACGTCGATCACGAGCTCACCGGCCGCCGTCATTGGGCCGGCGCCTGGACGAACACGGGCTGGCCGGGGTGGAGATCCGCGGCGGAGGACTGCGGGAACAGGGCCTCAACCATGTAGACGAGCTTTGCGCGGTTGTCCTGGTTGTAGAGGACGGGCGGCGTGTATTCGGGCTGGGGGGAGATGTAGCTGACGACGCCTTCAAGCGGCGAGGGAAGCCCCTCGATCCTCACGTTCACGTGGTCGCCGCCCTTGATCCGGGCGAGCTGCGCCTCGGGCACGAAGAACCGCACCTTCACGTTGGAGGGGGGTAGGAGCGCCACGACCGGGCTGCCCGCCGCGACAAACTCCCCCTCCCGGTAAAGGGTGTCGAAAACCAGGGCCTGGGCCGGGGCGGCCTGCGCCTTCTGGTCCACGCTCCACCGGGCGTGGGACTCGGCATCCGCGGCGGCCCGCGTGGCGGCGACCGCGGCCGCGACGGCGTCGGCGCGGCCGCCCAGGCGCGCGGTCTCAAGCTTGGCCTGCTCCTCGTCCACGGCGCGTGTGTCCGAGACGTGCGTGAGGCGCGCGCGGTCAAAATCGCTGGCCGAGATCGCGGCTGCCTTGAAGAGCGCCTCCTGGCGGGCCAGCTCAAGGCGCGACAGCTCGGCGGCGGCGCGCGCCTGGCCGAGCCGTGCCTGGATCGCGGCGATCTCCTCGGGGCGGGACCCCTTCTTCAGGTCCTCCAGCTGGGCCTTCGCCGCCTCAAGCTGCTGCGAGGCCTGGCGCAACGCGTCGCTCTCGGCCGCGTGCTCGAGCTCGAAGAGGGGTGCACCCTCGGCCACACGGGAGCCCTTGGCTACAAGCAACTTATCAAGGCGCCCTGCCAGCGGTGACGCCACGTAGACGAATTCGCCCTCAATATACCCCTGCCATCCGTTTGCGCTTGATCTCGAGCACCCGGATATGACAACCATTGCAGCGAATGAAACAAGGGCGAGGGCAAGGGCCCTGGCCCCGCCTTTGTGAACAGCGGAGAGCGCGCCTCGGCGCGCCTCTTTTTTTGCTCTCTTTTTTGATTTCTTAAACACTTTATTATAAACACTTTGGGAACTACTTAGCCCGGCCCCATATCCTTGTAGGGGAGGGGGGCCACCCCGACACTAATAACCACATTGAAAGACAGTCGAGCAGAGACCCATTGGATTTCCCGGCTTCCGCGCATCGCAACCCTGGCAATCGCCGGTATCATCGCGTTTGTATCCAGTGCGGCAGCACAGAATATCCAGCTCAACCAGAGTTTTGAGGGTACCACGGCCCCGGGCTGGGTCTTCGGCGGGTCCGGCTACACGCCCTACCTCACGGCAAACAGCGGCTCGAACCCGGGGTGGCTCGAGATGACCAACGGGCAGGTAAACGAATCCACCTACGCCTACGACTCGACGTCATTTGCCTCGGCAAACGCGACGATCGCTGCGACCTTCAACTACGTGAGTTTCAACGGCACCGGTGCCGACGGCCTCACCTTCTTCCTTGCCGACGCCAGCGTCGTCGCAAGCCAGGGATTCAGCGCGGGCGCCTACGGCGGCAGCCTCGGCTATGCGCAGAAGACCGGCATCAATGGCCTGTCCGGCGGCTACCTGGGTATCGGCATCGACGAGTACGGCAACTATTCGAACCCCACGGAGGGCAGGGTGGGCGGCACCGGCTTCATCCCGAACGCAATCGCCGTCCGTGGCCCCGGGTCGGGCACCTCCGGCTACAACTACCTTGGCGGGACCGGGACCCTGTCCACGCCCCTTTCCTATCCGGGCCAGACGACGATTCCTTCGGGATCCGAGGCCGAGACCATCCAGATGGTGCTCACCTCGACGAACCAGCTCACGGTCTCGGTCGAGTTTGGCAACAGCGGGGTGTTCAACACGATCTTCACGGCGAACCTTTCGGCCTACACGCGGCCGAACAACCTGATCCTGGGCTTCACTGCCGGCACCGGGTCGCTGACCTCCACGCAGGAGATCCAGAACGTGCTGCTGAGCGCTGTGACCGCCAATATCTGGACCAATTCCACGGCCAGCAGCACCTGGAACACGGCCAACAACTGGTTCGGAAGCCCCGCCGTCGTGCCGACCGTGGGCTCGGACGTTCTCCTGAACAACCAGGTCGTCAGCACCGCCCAGACCATCAACGTGGGCACGAACCAGATCCTGCGCTCCCTTTCGATCGACTCGCCCTTCTCCTACACGCTCAACAACGGAAGCTTCGAGTTCAACAACGAGGGGGTGAGCGGCACGTCCGGCATCGTCGTGACGCAGGTCAACGGCACGGCGGTCCAGACGATCAACTCGAACCTCCAGGCGGACAACTCGATCATCGTCCAGAACAACACGAGCTCGCTCCTGTCTCTCACCGGGACGCTCAACACGAACGCCAACGCGGTCAACTTCAACGGGAGCGGCACCGTGACGGAGTCGGGTGTCGTCTCGGGCACCGGATCGATCTTCGTGACGGGCACCGGGAGCACGACACTCTCCGGCGCGAACACCTACTCGGGAGGGACCACCGTCTCGTCGGGAACGCTGGTGGCGAACAACAACACGGCGCTGGGCACGGGTACGGCGACGCTTTCGGGGGGCACCCTAACGACGAGCAACGGGAGCACCCTTTCCAATGCGGTTAGCCTCGCCGGCAACGCCGCGGTCTCGAACCTGAACCTCGCGGGCGGCCTCACCCAGCAGGGCGGCAGCTACACGCTTAACCTCTCCAACGTCACGCAGTCGGGCCCGGTGAGCCTGTCCGGCAACAACACGGGCTACACGCTCACGACCGAGGTCGACAGCGGCACCTCGACCATCTCCGGAGCCATCGGCAACGGGGGCACCTCGGCGGGAAGCCTCACCAAGACCGGCAACGGGACACTCGTCCTGGGCGGGGTCAGCACCTACACCGGAGCCACGACCGTGAACGCCGGGACGCTCCAGCTTGCGACCAACAATGCGATCAGCTCCTCCTCGGCCGTGTCGCTCAACAACAGCACGCTCGAGCTCGGCGGCTATTCGGACAAGGTGGGCAACCTCTCCTTCAGCAACGGGACGATCGATTTCGGGAGCGGATCCCCGACGAACAGCCTTGTCGTCGGCAACATCACCTCGGGATCGGGCGTCCTGACCATCGACAACTGGACAAGCGGCTCGACGAACTTCGCCGCGACCACCTCCGGCATCGCCGCGGCGATCCTGAACGAGGTCTACTTTGCCGGCGTGGGATCGGGAGCCGTCGAGGCGGGCGGACTGACGAACGTGGGCAACGGCGAGGGCAACGCCTACCTGATCACGCCCAACACGACCTTCCTCACGTGGACCGGAGCCGAGTCGGGGACGAGCGAGGCCTGGGGCTACACCAAGCCTTCGCCGCCCCACACGACCAACTGGGTGGCCGGAACGCCTTCGCAGGCCGCCAATAGCACCCAGAAGCTCGACTTTACGGGAGCCACGGGCCTTTCGCCGACGATGGACGCCAACTACTACGTGAACGCGATCCGCTTCGATAGTGCCGCGGGCGCGTTTAACATCACCCAGGCCGGAAATTACCTCTATTTGGACGGCAACGTGCCCAGCATCATCCAGGAATCGGCCAGCAACCAGACGATCAGCGGGGGCAGGGTTTACTTCCAGTCGAACGGCGTCGTCGACGTGAGCGGGGCTGGCAGCCTCTCGATAAGCTCAAACCTCTACGGCACAGGCAACGTCACCAAGCTGAGCGCCGGGACGCTTGCCCTGAGCGGGAGCAACGGCAACTACAGCGGGAACATCACGGTGGACGCCGGCACGCTCTCGGTCTCGACGAACAACAATGTGCTGGGGACAGGGTCAACGACGGTGGACGCGGGGGCCACGCTCCAGGTCACGGACGGCCGGACCCTCAATAACCCGATCACCCTGAACGACGGCGGCGTCGGGGGGGTGGGGGCCCTCTACTCGACGCCCGGAACCGGCGCCACGGCGACCCTCTCGGGAGCCGTGACGCTCGGAAGCGATACCACGGTCGATTCCGGCTCGGGCACACTGAAGCTGAGCGGCGGCGTGACGGGCACGAACACGAACCTCACGCTGGCCGGCGCGGGGAACACGACCATCAACTCGGCGATCACCACCGGAACCGGCGGAGTGAACGTCAATGGCACGGGGACAACGACCTTCTCGGGCGCAAACACCTACACGGGCACGACGACGGTGAACGCGGGGACGCTCGCCCTGAGCGGCACCGCGGTTGACGGCAACGTGACGCTCAACAGCGGTGCCGTGAACGACAACGCAAGCAACCAGCTCTCGGGCAACACCCTCCTTACCGTGAACGGCGGCTCCTTCAACCTGGGCGCCAGCACGGAGACCGTGGCCGGGCTCGGCGGCTCGGGCGGCACCCTTGCCCTGGGCACAGGCACGCTCACGGATGCGGGTACGGGGTCCTCCTCCTTTGCGGGCTCGATCACGGGATCGGGCACGCTGGTGAAGAACAACACGGGCCAGCTGGGCCTCACGGGCACGAGCTCGGGCTTCACGGGCAACGTGGCGCTGAGCGACGGCGTCATCTCGGCGAGCGCCAGCAACGCGACGGGGACGGCCCTGGTGACGGTGTCAAACCAGGGCAACTTCGAGGTCTCCGGCGGCGTCTCGCTCGGAAGCGGATTCGCCCTCTCCACGAACGGGGCTTCGACCGGCAACGGTGCGGTCGAGAACATCTCGGGAAACAACACGATCACGGGCAACGTGAGCCTCTCGGCCAACTCGAGGATCCAGTCGGACGCCGGCACCCTCAAGGTCTCAGGCACGGTCGCCGTAGGGGCCAACACGCTCGACGTGGGCGGCAACGCCAACACGACCCTGAACGGGGCCATTTCGGGCACGGCGGCAAGCGTGCTCACCAAGGATGGCACCGGGACGCTCGCCGTTGGCGCCGCGAACCCGTCGTTCGCCGGCAGCGTCACCGTGAGCGGCGGCACCCTCCAGACCAACGTCGCGAACGCGTTCACGAGCTCAACGGCCATCACGGTGAACACCGGGGCCATCATGAGCCTGAACAGCACGAGCCAGGCGATCGGGACCCTGAGCGACGCGGGAACGCTTTCCTTCGGCACCGGCGGAGCGCTCACGCTCAACTCGGGATCGAGCCTCCTGAGCGGGCTCGTGAACGGGACGGGCACCCTCACATTGAACGCCGGTTCGACCCTCACGCTCGGCGCCAACTTCAGCGACTCGGGGCTGAACATCGTCCTGAACGGCGGCACGCTAAAGCTGAACGGCACGACGGACACCTTCGGCAACCTGACCGTCAACGCGAACTCTGTCGTAGACTTTGCGAACCCGTCGACCTCGGTGCTCTCGGTCAACGGGGTGACGCTCTCCGGGAGCTCGCAGCTTTCGGTGCAGAACTGGGCCAACATGGTGGACTATTTCTACAGCAGCACGAGCCCGGGCACCCAGGGAAGCGCCCCGATCAACCAGATCGTGTTCTCCGGGGACCCTGGCAACGCCACCCACTGGAACACCTACACCGACGGTCCCGGCCCGGGAAACCAGATCACCCCCGCGCCGGAACCTGCCGCCTACGGGGTCCTCTTCGTAGGCCTGTCGCTAGCGGGCATTGTGATCTACCGCCGCAGGCGCCGGGCCTCGTGACGGGCTGCGGGCCGCGGTGGCAACTTGACCCGGGGCGGTCCGTGCATCTATTGCACGGGTCATGACTTTCCTTGGAGCCGTGGGCAAAAGGGGCGTGTTTGGGGGCCTCCTGGTCCTCGTTGCTGCCGGCCTGCCCGTCGCTGTGCGGGCGGACTTGGTGGGCTCCTCCCCCTTTCTCCCCGCGAACGCCCAGGGTGCGGGCGCTGCGTCGGGTCCCTCGGGGCCGATCGAGCTCCGCGGCATCAGCCCGATGTCCGGCGGTGCAGCCTTCCTCATCTACGACGTGGCCAAGAAGAAGAGCGCCTGGGTCGGCATAAACGAGCCGGGCCATGACTTCGTGGTCAAGTCGGCCGACGCGGAGAACGACACGGTCACGGTGGACTACCAGGGGCGTCCGCTTAAGCTCACACTTCGTGTCGCAAAGGTGGCCTCCTCCGGGACGGCCAGCGCGGCCACCGGCGGGGCGCCTGCGCCGTCGGCCGTTGCGTCCTCGGTGGTCGTGAACCCCACGCCGGCAGACGAGCAGAAGAGGCTCGACGCGGTCGCCCAGGAGGTCCGCAGGCGCCGGCTTGAGCGTGAGAAGGCCATCCAGGACACCCAGGCTGGGCAGGCCCCCCCAGCCTCTCCAAACCGCTAGCGCGCGCGACGGAAAATTCGTGCACCGGGAGCGGGTCTGCTTAGGTTGCGGGTCCAAATGCGATCCCCGCCGAACAGCGCCGACGCCGGGCCCTCCAACCCGGAGCTGATCCGAAGGCTCTTCGGGCTGGCCTGGCGTTATCGGCTCCGATGCATGCAGGTCCTTGGGATCCAGCTGGTTCTGCTGACAATGGGCCTCTTTGGCCTGAGCTTCACGGGCATCGGGATCGACTATATCCGCCAGGTGGTCGGGCACCAGCCCTCGCAGCCCCCGCCCCAGGCGGTCGTCAGGTTTCTCCACTTCAGCCTGCCCGCCGAATGGCACCCGATGCACGTGCTGGGAGTGCTGGGCGGGCTTATCCTCATCCTCTCGGCGTGCCGGGCCATCCTCAACTACGTCTATGCCGTCCGGGTGAACATCCTCGTCCAGCGCCACCTGGTCGTGGACCTGCGCGGCGAGATCTACGACAAGCTCCAGAGGCTCAGCTTCCGCTTCTTCGATGCCAACACCACCGGCTCGATCATCACGCGGGTGACGGGCGACGTGCAGTCGGTGCGGATGTTCGTCGACCAGGTGCTGATCCAGAGCGTGATCATGGTGATCTCGCTCACGGTCTATGCGGCCTACATGGCCTACCTGAGCCCGGGGCTGACGATCGCGTGCCTGGCGACCTCCCCCGTCCTCCTCATCCTCTCGATGATCTTCTCGAGGAAGATCCAGCCCGAGTACGCCGAGAACCGGAACCTGGTCGAGAGGATGGTGCAGTACCTGGCGGAGAGCATCCAGGGGATCGCCGTCGTCAAGGGCTTCGGCCGGGAGAAGGAGAACCGCCAGAAGTTCGAGGAGGGCAACAACGCTATCCTCTCCCAGCAGTACAGCATCTTCTGGTGGGTCAGCCTCTTCTCGCCGACGGCGGGCTTCCTGACCCGGATCAACACGATCGTCCTCCTGGGCTACGGAGGGTCCCTGGTCGTCAGGGGCGCGATCCCGCTCGGTGCCGGCCTCGTCGTCTTCGCGGGGCTCCTTGAGCAGTTTGCCGGGCAGGTGAACAACGTCGCCGCTATCGTCAACTCGGTCCAGCAGTCGCTCATCGGGGCCAAGCGGGTGTTCGAGATCCTGGACGCTCCCGTGGAGGTTCGCTCGGCCCCCGACGCCGTCCGCTGCCCGCGCCTTGAGGGCGCGGTGCGGTTCGAGGCCGTCTCCTTCGAGTATGGCCAGCTCGACCCCGTCCTAAGGGACATCAACCTAGAGGTGAAGCCCGGGGAGTGCGTCGCCATCCTGGGCGCAACGGGCTCCGGCAAGAGCGTCCTGATGAGCCTGATCCCGAGGTTCTACGACGTGACGCAGGGCAAGCTCCTGATCGACGGCGTCGACGTCCGGCGCCTGCACCTGGACGACCTGCGCCGGAACATCGGCACGGTCTTCCAGGAGAGCTTCCTCTTCTCAAACACGGTGGCCGCCAACATCGCCTTCGGGCACCCGGGCGCCACGAGGGCCCAGGTCGAGAAGGCCGCGCGCGTCGCTGCGGCCCACGATTTCATCATGGCGCTCCCTAAGGGCTACGACACCGTGCTCGGCGAGAGCGGCAACAGCCTCTCGGGTGGCCAGAGGCAGCGGCTCGCCATCGCGCGCGCGGTGCTCCTTGAGCCCGCGATCCTGCTTCTGGACGACCCCACGGCCGCGATAGACAGCGAGACCGAGCACGAGATCTTCGAGGCCCTGGACCGGGCCATCGCGGGGAGGACCACGTTCATCGTCGCCCACCGGCTGAGCACGCTGAGGCGCGCGGACCTGATCATCGTGCTGGAGAACGGCCGCATCGTGCAGCGGGGAACCCATGCCGAATTGATCAGCGTCCCGGGGCCCTACCTGCACGTCGCCAACCTGCAGCTCGTGGACAGCCGCGAGCTCCAGGGCCCAGCGGGGGGAGGCCGCCCATGAGCGCGAAGAAGGACCGCGAGCTCGACCTGATGCTCGTGCACCGGGTCCGGGACGAGGACGACGACGAGGAGCAGTTCAAGCCCCTGGACTGGCGGATCATCCGCCGCGTCATCGGCTACGCCCGCCCGGTGAGCCGCAAGCTCTCGATCATGCTTGTCCTGACGGCGGTTCGTTCTGCGCAGCTGCCGGCGCTCGTGTGGGTGACGGCGCTCGTGATCAAGGGCCCGATCGCCAACGGGGACTTGCACGGCATCCTCATGGGGACCCTGGGCTTCGCGGCCCTGGCCGTCATGACCGACGGCATGTTCCACTTCCGGCAGCGCTACGCCCTGGAGATAGGCGAGACGGCCGTTAACGGCATACGCTCGGAGATCTTCTCCAAGGTCCAGAGGCAGCCGATGAGCTTCTTCCACAAGATGAAGCTCGGGAGGATCATCAGCCGCGTGACGAGCGACCTGGAGGCCGTCCGCGTCGGCATCCAGGACGTGGGCTTTGTGAGCGCGATCCAGTTCGGGCAGATGTTCTTCACGGCGATGGTGCTGCTCTACAGCGACTGGAAGATGTTCCTGGTCGTGGCGTGCATGGCACCGCTCCTGTGGATGGTGAACAACCATTTCAGGATGAAGCTGAGCCGGCTCACGCGGGCCTCCCACGAGAGCTTCAGCCGGGTCACGGCGACGCTCGCAGAGTCGGTGAACGGCATCCGCGTCACCCAGGGGTTTGTGAGGCAGGACATGAACGCCGGGCTCTTCAGGAGCCTCCTTGCCGACCATTCCAGGTTCAACATCGCCCTCGCGAGGACCTCCGCGGTGCTGGCGCCGATCCTGGAGCTCAACAGCCAGTTCTTCGTGGCGACGCTCCTGGTCGTGGGCGGCTGGCGGGTGTTCCACCACGGGATGAGGGCGGACGACCTGATCACGTTCATCCTGCTTTCAAACTTCTTCTTCTCGCCGATCACGATCATCGGAAACCAGTACAACCAGGGGCTTCTCGCGATGGCGGGCGCCGAGAGGATCTTCCGGCTGATCGACACGCCGCCGGACTGGGAGGACGCGCCCGGCGCGGCCGCGCTGCCCGACCCGCGGGTGACCGACCCGACCCGTCCCGTGGGCGTGCGCATCGAGTTTCGGGGCGTGTCCTTCGGCTACGACCCGGGGCGACTCGTGCTCCATGACGTGAACTTCGTCGCCGAGCCCGGCCAGACGATAGCGCTCGTCGGCCACACGGGCAGCGGAAAGAGCTCCATCATAAACCTTGTCTCCAAGTTCTACCTTCCGACCCACGGCGAGGTCCTGGTCGACGGGCGCGAGGTGCGCACGATCACCGGGGGGTCGCTCCACCTGCAGATGGGGATGGTGCAGCAGCAGAACTTCCTCTTCAGCGGCTCGGTGCTCGAGAACATCTGCCTGAGCAAGCCCGGGGCGACAAGGGCCGAGGTGAACGAGGCGGCCGTCAGGCTCGGCTGCCTCGACGTGCTTGAGGAGATGCCGGACGGGCTCGACACGCAGGTCGGCGAGCGGGGCTCCGGGCTCTCCGTCGGGCAGCGCCAGCTCGTGTGCTTCCTGCGTGCCTTCCTCGCAAACCCGAGGATCGTCATCCTCGACGAGGCGACCAGCTCCATCGACGCCATGACCGAGTCGCGGATCCAGCATGCCCTCTCGACGCTTCTGCGCAACCGCACGAGCTTCGTCGTCGCGCACCGCCTGAGCACGATTCGGGGCGCGGATCTGGTCCTCGTGCTGGACCAGGGCAGGATAATCGAGCGGGGCACGCATCCCGATCTCCTTGCCCGGGGTGGGCATTATGCGGCCCTCTACCGGCAGTTTGTGCAGGTTGACGACCCGCGCTGAGCGGCGGCCAAAAATGTTCAAGAAGATTTTGCTCGGAAAACCGCCGGTTTTCGCTCTAGAAAGGCATTGCTTTCATAGCAAAGCACCCTAAAACAAAAACTCAATATGGCCAAAAAATCAGCCCGTAAACCTAACGCCGCGTTCATGAAACCGGTCACTCCCGATAGCGCGCTTTCCGCCGTTGTCGGCTCAAAGCCGCTTCCCCGCACGGAGCTCACCAAGAAGCTCTGGGACTATATCAAGAAGAACGGACTCCAGGACAAGAAGGACAGGAAGACGATCAACGCTGACGCCGCCCTGAAGGTCGTGTTCGGTGGCAAGTCCAAGGTCAGCATGTTCGAGATGACCAAGCTCGTCTCGGGCCACGTTTCCTAACCCCTACGATACCTCAGGTATCTGGATATTTGCCGCCGCGGATGAAAATCCGCGGCGGTTCTTTTTTGGCGGCCTTGTGGCCCTACAGCCCGAGCGCCGTCTCGATCTGGCGGCACGAGGTCTTGATGATCTCGAGCCGGGCGTGCCGCTTGTTGTTGGCCGCCACCAGGTGCCATGGGGCGGGGCGCGTGTTCGTGAGGGAGAGCATGTCCCCGACTGCGATCTCGTAGGACGACCACTTGCGCCGGTTGCGCCAGTCCTCGTGCCCCATCTTGTGGCGCTTGTAGGTGGTCGCCTCGCGGTCCCTGAATCGCTTCAGCTGCTCTTCCTTGCTGATGTGGAGCCAGAACTTGATGACGATCACGCCGTGCTCGGCCAGCTCCCGCTCGAACTCGTTGAGCTCGCGGTAGGCCCTGCGCCATTCGGCCTCGGTGCAGAAGCCCTCGAGCCGCTCCACGAGGACCCTCCCGTACCACGAGCGGTCATAGATCGTGACCATGCCGGCCCTCGGGACGTGCCGCCAGAAGCGCCAGAGGTAGTGGTGCGCCTTCTCCTCGTCCGTGGGCTTTGATACGGGAATCACGCGGAAGTCGCGCGCGTCGATCGCGTCGGTCAGGCGCCGGATGGCGCATCCCTTGCCGGCCGCGTCCCAGCCCTCGAAGACCCAGACGATCGAGCGGCGCTCCTGGCCCGCGGCCCTCACGGCCTTGTTAAGGCGCCCGAGCCACTTGTCGCGCTTCTTCTCATAGGAGGGCTGCGAGAGCTTGCTTTCCAGGGAAAGGGAAAGGAGGCGGCGAAGGCCCGCGGGCCTCAAGGGGACGATCCGCTTGCGGGAGGTCACGGCGGCCTTTGAGGCGCGGAGCCGGGAGCGCATGTGGATCCTGAAGCGGGAGAGGAGGATGTCCGCGACCGCTAGGTTGCGGGACCGGGGATCCTCGGCGTCGATCAGGTACCAAGGGGCGCCGGGCTCGTGCGTGGCGGTGCGCATCCTTTCCCCGAGCCGGGCAAGCCGGTCGTAGTCGCGGTGGCTTTTCCAGTCCTCTGGCTTCACGCGCCACGCCGTACGGGGGTCCGACTCCAGGTCCCGCAGGCGCGCCCGCTGCGCGGCCTTCGAGAGGTTGAGCCACACCTTCACGATCAGCGCGCCCCCCGCGGCGAGCTGGCCCTCGAATAGCGAAATCCTGCGGAGGGCGGCATCAAAGAGCGCGAGCTCGCGGGCGCTCCTAGGGTCGTCATTGAGGGCGTCCGAATGCCAACCGCCCGCGAAGATGGCCATGCGGCCCGCGGGCGGCAGGGTCCGCCAGTAGCGCCACATCGCGGGCCTGTCCCGCTCCTCGTCCGTGGGCTCATGGAGCGCGAAGGTCTCGAACCCGCGGGGATCGAGCCATCCGTTCAGGATATTGACGACGTCGCCCTTGCCGGAGGCCTCGGCGCCCGCGACGACCAGGATCACCGGGAAGTTCGCGGACTTGAGCTCGACCTGCATCCTCACCAGGGCGGCGCGGACGTCGGGGAGGCGGGCCTCATAGGCCTTCTTCGACAATTTGCGGTCTTCCGCCGTTTTCGCCATTGTGCTGGGGTTAGCCTCGTCCTGAGTGCCCGGTGCCGCGGCCGATGTCGAGACGTCTCGGGTTCCCCGATTGTTAAATTTTATGAGCTTCCCCCTTGGCGGCCCGGGGGCCTAGCGGCACTCTCCCGTGTTCCGGAACGGAGCCGCCATGAACCCAGAATTCCCCCATTCCCCGCGCGGCCATGCCGTCCGCATGCTTGCGCTGGCCTCGGTCTACTGGGCCCTGAGCTTCCCGGTCATCAAGGCCTTGACGATGCTAAACCACGCGCTTGTGCCCGATGCAGGGACCTGGTTCCTGGCCTCAGCGGCACTGGCGCCGCGCTACCTGCTGGCGGCCCTCCTGATGCTCGCCTTCCGCCAAAAGGGAGGGGCCCCCCTGACCCGGATGGAGCTGGGCCAGGGGCTCGCGGCGGGAGCCTTCTCGGCCGCGGGGACGCTGCTCCAGACCGACGGCCTGCAGTTTACGGACGCATCGACGTCCGCGTTCCTCACCCAGCTCTCGGCCATACTGGTCCCCACCTGGATCGCCCTCCGCCACCGCCGCAACCCGGGCCCTGTCGTGTGGGCGTGCTGCCTGCTGGTGCTCCTCGGGGTTGCGATCCTCGGGCACTTTGACTGGCGCCACCTGCGCCTCGGGCGCGGCGAATGGGAGACCCTGCTCTGCTCCGTCTTCTACACCGGGCAGATCCTCTGGATAGAAAAGAGGGAGTTTCACGGAAACCGTCCCGGGCGGGTCACTTTGGTCATGTTCGCCGTTCAGGCTGCGGTGTTTGTCCTGATGGCGGGAGCCTCGGCACCGCGACTGGATGCGCTCATGGCGCCGCTCCAGTCGGCGCCGTGGCTTGGCCTGACGCTTGTCCTAACAATCGTCTGCACGATCGGGGCCTTCTCCATCATGACCCGGTGGCAGCCGCGGATCACCTCGACCGAGGCGGGGCTCATCTACTGCACCGAGCCCCTCTTCGCCTCGGTCTTCGCCCTGTTTGTTCCCGCGCTCCTCTCGGCGTGGACCCTGTTGGACTACCCGAACGAGCGCGCGACCCTGTCACTGGTCGTGGGCGGCGCGATCGTCACGTTCGCGAACGTTGTGGTGCAGGTCAGGGCCTCAAGGCTCGTGAGCGCGATCGAGGGCAGCCCGACCTAGAAGGAATAGGAGGCGCTCTCGAAGATCCCCCGGCGCATCCCGTATTGCGCCGCGTTCACGCCGACGCCGGTTCCGTTGCGAAGCTCATAGGACTCGTCGGTCACGTTCACGATGTCCAGGCGGACCCTCCACACGCGGTGGTGGCCCACCTTGAAGCTCTGTTCGGCCCCGATGCTGATGGTATAATAGGCGGGCACGGTTCCGCCGTTCGGGATGTTGGTCCCGTCCGGGGCCGTCGAGTCGGTGCGAAGGCCCGTCCCGTAGATCGCGTCCACGTACGCGCGGGTGTCTCCCTTCGTTTCCTTCCAGACATAGGAGGCGCCGAATGAGGCGGAAAGGGCCTGGTCGTGGTCTAGGAAGATCCAGTGGTTCTTCACGTAGGCGAGATCGGCGGAGTTGAAGAGGAACTCGGCTGAGTTCCAGTCCCTGCCCTGCGCGACCGAGTGCGCGAGGTTGAGGTACGTCGTGAATCCGCCGCTCGAGTAGGAGCCCGAGAACTCGAGGCCGTAGACCTTGCCCTGGTCGTAGTTGAACGCCGAGAGGATCAGGGTCTGCCCGAAGAGGCCGTCATCGAGCTGGTTCCGGGCGCTCTTGTAGTAGCCATCCAGGCCCAGCTGGAGGCCCTGGCCGAACTTCTGGGTGACACCTGCGTCAAGATAGTCGGCCCGCTCCGACTTGACCGGGTCGTCGAGCGCCACGGCCGAGGCGTTGGAGGTGCCGCTAAAGGAGGCAAGGGTGCTACCCGGGACGTTCTCAAGGGGCGGCGGCGTGAAATAGCGCGCGTAGCCCGCATGGAGGGTCGTCGTGTCCGTGGCCTCGAGGATCACGTTCACCCGGGGGCTGAGCTGGCTCTCGGTGTCGTAGGTCGAATTGTAGCTGTCGAGCCGGGCGCCGTAGTTGAGGGTGAGGTGGTTCACGAGCTTCCACTCGTCCTGCGCGTACAGTCCCGAGAAGACCGCGTGCTGGACGCCGTCGCCGGCTATCGCGAAGGCCGGGCCCGTGGGGTCGCCTTTTGCATCGACGGGGAAGACCGTCGTGTCGGAGACCGCGTCCACGGACTCGTCCAGGAGCTCAAAGCCCATGCGTAGCGTGTGGGAGTCCCCGATCCCGTAGCTGCCGTCTCCCTGCACGCCCCCGGAGTAAAGCGTCCGCTTCACATCGCTGGCGACGCCGTTGAAGTAGAGGTCCCCCACCGGGTCGGGCATGAAGTGCACGCTGCTGTCGCGGCCGAAGGCCGAGAGCTGGAAGTTCAGGGAGCCTGACGTTTTCTGGTAGGTGGCGACCCCGTAGTAGTTCTGCTCGCTCTGGCGCTCATTGAGCCCCGCCGAGTTGAAGGGACCCGGCAGCCAGGGGATCCCGTCGGGCGCCGTGCCCGCGGGGAGATTGGGCGTGTCCGGGACCTGGAAGTTGCTGAACGAGGCGCTGCCCATGAACGTGAGCCGGCTCGTCCTGCTGAGGATGTAGGAGAGGTACGTGAACGCCTTGTACTGGTCGGACAGGTCATGCAGGGCCCGGGCGCTCGGCGTGGGGTTCTCGATCCCGAGCAGGTTGTGGTCGTAGCTCGCGTCGGCAAAGTAGCTCAGGTTGCCCACCGAGCCCCCGACCTCGGCGCTCGGGCGCACCGTGTCGTAGCTGCCGCCGTAGAGCGAGTACTCGCCGCCCTTGTCGAACCCGCCCGTCTTGGTCTGGATGTCCACGATCCCGGCCGTCCTGAACCCGTACTGGGCGGGAAGGGAGCCCGTGATCAGCTGCATGCTCTGGACAAACCGGGGATCGAGCTCCAGGCCAAACCCCGTGATGCCCTCGGGAAGGAGCACGTCGTTGATTCGGTACTGGAGGTTGCCATGCTCGCCGCGTACGTGGAGGTCCCCGTTGGCAGCCGAGTCCTCGGCCACCCCGGGGGCCCTCAGCAGCACCTGGCTGAAGGGCGCGTCGGCGCCCTGGGGCAGGTTGAGGATCTGCTGCTGGTCCATGATGAACGAGGTCGCGCCGAGGCTTGGCTGGATGAGTCCGCGGGTCTCGTCGAGTTCGTCGGTCACGACGACCGGGTCCAGCTGCGTGGCCTTTGTCGTGTCGGTTCCAGCCGGCACGTCGGACTGGCCGCGGGCCGTGGTGGCGGCCGCGGCGGCAAGGAGATTGAGGAGGAGGAGGATTCTGAAATTCATTCGGGCTTGGAGTGCTGCGGTGGGGCAGTCGCCGTGGAGGGCCACAGGTCTGCCGTATCGATGCCGGCCATGGCCGGCAGTCCGGGTCGCCGCAGGTTGCGCCGCCGCCCCCGGAAGGGGCATTCGCGCGCGCTGCCGCGGGTCTAGCTCACTCCAAAAGGCGGGGCCTGCGTGGGCAGGCGGAGGTAGTCGGGAGCCGGCGGCGCGATGCGCCTGACGGCTGGGAAGGACATGGCGCGGAGCACCTCTCCGCTGCAAAGAAGGGCCGCCAACCCGACGGCCAGCACAAGGCCCTGCATGAACAGGGTGACCACACAGCCCTCGTCCCCGTCTTGCCCCGGGATACCAGGATCATGGTGCGCCGCCAGCGGGGAGGAGCCGTGGTCGTGGAGGCGGCTGTGAAGCTCCGGACTTGCCGAAAAGGCCGTCAGCGCAAGGACAAGCAGCACCGCCAACGCCGCGGTCAGGCGGGTCAATGAAGTCGGGTGGGACTGCAGCCTCGGGAGCACGGGCGCCAAATCTCTCCAGTTTGGCGCTCCCGTCAAGGCCCCGTGCGTCAATGGGCTGACAGACGGGCCCGAGCCTCGGCGAGCGAGAATCCCGAAACCTCCACGAGCTTGAGCCTCGATTTTGCGCCCTGGAGGACCGAGACGGCGCTTGTCTTGATTCCAAGTTCCCCGGCCAGGAATTCGCGCAGGGCCTCGTTGGCCCGCCCGTCGAGCGCGGGCGCATGCACCTTCACCTTGAGCGTGTCCCCGACCCAGCCGGCCAGGGCGCTCCTCGGGGCGTTGGGGATGGCCTTCACGGCAATGCGGCATGATTCGGGCACGGCCGAGAGTTCTCCCGTGCGGTGCCCAGCTGTCAAGGGGGCCGATTTCCCGCCCGGGTTTTTGTCCCCCCAAAGGTGATACTCCCCTTGCAAACCCGCGGATCGCCACGCAAGTTTCTTGGCCTCGCCTCGGGAATCGGCCCCGAATTGGCGCACGGTCCCACCCCATTTAATCCATGAGCACCCCGGCACCCCAACACCGCCCCAATGCCAACGCGTCGCCCAAGATGTTCGACGTGTCCAGGCGCCAATTCATCAAGCGCTGCAGCATGATCGCGGCCATGACGGGGCTTCCCCTCTGGTTCGTGGAGCGCCAGCAGCTGGCCGCCGAGGAGATCCCGGCTGCGCCCCCGACCCCGAACAACCGCCCTGGCATCGCGCTCATAGGCTGCGGCGGCCAGGGGCGCTTCGACGCCACCAATGCGCAGAAGTATGGCGACATCCTCGCGGTCTGTGACGTGTACGACAACCACGCCGCGGCGGCCGCGAAGCACTTCACGGTCGATGGCAAGGTGCCCGACACCTACTCGGACTTCAGGAAGGTGCTCGAGCGCCCGGACATCCACATCATCATCAACGCGACGCCGGACCACTGGCACACGCTCGTGAACATCGCGGCGTCGAGGGCGAAGAAGGACATCTACAGCGAGAAGCCGCTCACGCTCACGATCGATGAGGGAAGGCACGTCGTGGACACGATCAAGGCCAACGGGACGGTGCTCCAGACCGGGACGCAGCAGCGGAGCTCGCCGCGGTTCAGGCTGGCGAGCGAGCTGATCCGCAACGGGCGGATCGGCACCCTGAAGGACGCCAACGTGTGGCTGCCGGCGGGGCTGCGAGACGGACCGTTCAAGTCCGAGCCTGTTCCCACGGGGCTAAACTGGGACTTCTGGCAGGGCCAGGCGCCGGCGTTCGACTATGTGAAGCAGCGCTGCTTCACGACGTTCCGCTACTGGTACGAGTATTCCGGGGGTACCATGACCGACTGGGGCGCCCACCACAACGACATCGCGTACTGGGCGATCGGGCTCCTGGCCCCGGAAAAGGTCGAGTCCAAGGCGCTCGCGCAGCCGATCCCGGGCGGGTACACGACGTTTTCCGAATACGAGGTCAACTACACGTATTCCAACGGGGTGCGCCTGAACATCAAGACGACCAAGGACGACTCGATCTTCGGGTCGGTCGTGAACAAGGACGGCCAGCGCAACGGGATCCGCTTCGAGGGCACCGAGGGGTGGATCTGGGTGAACCGCGACGAGATCACGGCGAGCGACCCGCACCTGCTGACGACGCCGCTCCCGGAGAACGCCGTGCGGCTCTACAAGAGCAACAACCACATGGGCAATTTCTTCGACTGCGTGAGGTCGCGCGCGCTTCCCATCTCCGACGTCGAGACCGGCCACCGGTCGGCGACCATGTGCCACCTGGGCGCCATCTCGCTGCGCACCGGCCAGTCGCTCAAGTGGGATTCGGGCGCCGAGAAATTCGTGGGCTGGCACTCGCACACGGCAAACGGCTACCTGAAGCGCGAGATGCGCGCCCCCTACGACTACTCACTCGTGAGTTAGGGCGCGGGACCGGCCTTAAGGACGAGGGGCTTAGACTCGAGGCCTTCCGAGCGGGCGGTGAGCGTGATCTCCCCGGGTTCACCCGTCGCCTGGACAATAACCTCGGCGAACCCGTTGAACGCGTGGCGCTGCCACGGGTCGGCGGCCTTGAAGGCCTGCACCGCCCCCAAGCGGGTCCTGTCGGGGATGTGGTTCTTCCCGTCGGCAAAAGGCACGGCGATCAATTGAATGCGGTTCAGTCCCGCGACAAGGACGCCGCGGTCGAGCGCGATGTCTGGTCCTGCCTCGGATGTGTCGACATCCCTCGCGAGGGCGTGGCCGTTCACCCAGAGCGTTGTCCTCTGGCCAAGGGACGGGAGGTAGAGGTGGAAGCGCGTCGTTTCGGGGATCTCCGCCACGGTGAACGTCGCGGTGAGGTCGTAGAGCTCGCCGCCGTGGGGCATCGGAGCCTTCCAGTTGCCAAGGGCGGTGAGCGGGGGCAGCGAGTCGGGATTGGCGGGATCCGCCGTCCCGGCGGGAGCGATCCGGCCACGCCAATCCGTGACGAAGAGCGTCGCGACGCTCTCCACGAACCGGTCGTTTTCGTGCGAGGAGGGATCCCCATTGGCCACGCCGATGATCCTGCCCGGGCCCTTGAGCTCAAAGGCAACCAGGTTGTCCGCGGTGGGGACCGTGCGCCCGCCGGCGTCCTGGATGCTCACGGCCACGACGGAGGCGTCGGCCCCGTCGGCGGCCAGGGAAACCTTGTCGGTCGAGAGCTGCATGGCCGCGGGCGCCCCGGTCGTCTCGACGGAGACCGTCTCGGCGGGCGCTCCCGCGCGGAAGCCAACGGCCTCGAGTTTTCCGGGCTCGTAGGTGACGTCCCAGTCCAGGTGCCCGTTTCGGGGCATGTCCTTTCGGCCGAGCGAGCGCCCGTTGAGCTTCAGCTCGACCGCGTCGTAGTTGCTAAAGCAGCCGACCGAGATCGTCTTGCCCTCGCGACCCGGCCAGTTCCAGTGGGGGAAGATGTGGAGCACGGGCTCCTGCGACCACCACGACTTCAGGTAATAGAAGTTGTCCTTCGGGAAACCGCAGGTGTCCACGAGCCCGAACTGCGAGCTGATCGCCGGCCACTCAAACGGCGTCGGCTCCCCTCGGTAGTCGAAGCCCGTCCAGAAGAACAGGCCCGAGAGGAAGGGCCTTGCGGCGTAGAATTGCCATCCCTCCTCGCAGTTGCCGCCGGAGTCTCCGTGCTGGAGGGGCGCCAAATGCGCGGTCGCCTTGTCGGTGATGTAGATCCCCCGCGTGCACTGGGTGGTCGTCTCCTCGGTGCCCACGCCGGGCTGGAGCGGGTAGTCAGCGTGCTGCTTGTCGGGGTGGACCTGGTGGATGTAGTTGTACCCCACGACGTCGATGACGGTGGAGATGCCCCCCCAGCCGCCGCTGTTTGCGACGGTGGTCCTGCGCGTCGGGTCCAAGCGCTTGGCGTAGGCCTGCATCGTCGATGCGATCCGTGCGCCCTTGATGTTGCCCTCGATCGCCCATTCCTCATTGCCGAGTGACCAGATGACGACGCTCGGGTGGTTGCGGTCCCTGCGGATCATCCGCGAGAGCCCGTCCAGCTCCGCCGGGTTTGAGCCCATCAGCCGATTCTCGTCCAGGACGAGCATCCCGAGGCGGTCGCAGGCGTCCAGGAACCCGGGCGAAGGCGGGTTGTGGGAGGTACGGACGGCATTGCTCCCCATAGCCTTGAGCCGCGCGATCCGGAAATACTGTACGGAGTCCGGGACCGCCACACCGACACCGGCGAAGTCCTGGTGATCATTGGTCCCCTGTATTTCCACATGCCTGCCGTTCAGGAAGAACCCCTTGTCCGGGGTGAACTCCACGGTGCGTATCCCAAACGGAGTGGTGTAGCGGTCGACGACGACCCCGTGGGAGCGCAGCGTGGTGACGAGCGTGTGCAGCGCGGGGGTCTCGAGGGACCAGAGGCTGGGGTTTGAGACTGTGAGCGCGCAGGGGAACTCCCCGCTGGCGCCGGCCTCCAGGGCCACGCCCTGGACGGTGGCCGAGGCGAGATGCTGGCCGCCGGGACCCGTGATCTCCTGCACGATGTCGAAGGTCGCGGGCAGGGCGCCGTCATTCTTGACGGTGGTCGCCGCGTTCACCACGGCCGAATCGCCCTTCACCTGTGTCGTCACGAAAGTGCCCCAGGTGGGAACGTGGAGCGGCCCGGTCTTCACAAGCCACACATTGCGGTAGATGCCGGCTCCCTCGTAGAACCAGCCTTCCTCAAAGGTGGCGTCGACGCGCACGACGATCTCGTTCTTCCCTCCGTAGTTCAGATAGTCGGTCATGTCGTAGCCGAAGCTCGAGTAGCCGCTCGCCTGCCTGCCCAGCAGGAACCCGTTCACCCAAACGATGGAGTCCCTGTAGACACCCTCGAACTCGACGCCAACGCGCCGGCCAAGGTCGGAGGCGGGCACCGTGAAGGTCTTGCGGTACCACCCTACGCTCGTCTCGGGGGAGGTCCTTCCCACCGCCCGGTAGCCGTGGCTCGCGTTGCCCTTGCTTGAGAAGCCCTGCTCGACCGCCCAGTCATGGGGAAGGTCAAGGAGGCGCCACGAGCGGTCGTCAAAGCCCGGCGCGGCGGGGCCGTCGCCGTATCCGGCCTTTGCGACATAGGAGAAGTACCCGGTTCCGAAGTTGAAGTCCCGGGCGGGGTCGAACGGGTGGCCGAAAGCGAACCTCCAGTCTCGGTCAAGGAGCGTCCGTTCGCGGGGTGGGGCGGCGTCCGCAGGTTGCGCGCCCGCGCGTGCGGGAAGGCAGAGTCCGAGCAGGACGGCGAACAGGGCACCTGACATGGCCGTCCTTGGAAGCAAATTCCGGGGCTGTGTTTGCATGGGTAGACGTCAAACGTATCGCTTTCAAGAGGCTCGATTGCACGGCAAAAATCCAGGCCCCCGGGAGCGTGCCGGGCTAAACGCGTTGACCGCCGTCTTTTTACGGCAATATCCTGCAGACGCCCGTCACCCCGGCCGCACCCGACCGGGAGCCCCAACCCCAACCGGCCATGAAATCCACCCTGCTCAGGGCCGCGCTCCTTGCGGCTGTCACCGCCGCGACGCTTTATCCCGAGGAAACAGCCGCACCGGCGAAGCCTTCCGTTCAGCTCGTCCAGGTTGAGGACGGGGTGAAGCTCGAGGTCGCGGACTGGGGCGGAACCGGGCGGACGCTGATCCTTCTGGGCGGTCTCGGGGCCACCTACCACGAGTTCGACGGCTTTGGGCCCAAGCTTGCCGCCAAGTACCACGTGCTCGGGATCACCCGACGCGGTTTCGGGGGCTCGAGCGTTCCGGCAACCGGCTACACGGCGGGCCGGCTGGGGGACGATGTGGTCGCGGTGATCGATGCGCTCAAGTTGAACCGCCCTGTGCTTGTGGGGCATTCGATGGCGGGCGAGGAGCTGAGTGCCGTGGGATCCCGCCATCCCGAGAAGATTGCGGGTCTCGTTTACCTGGAGGCCGCCTATGCCTACGGGTTCTACTCCCCGGCGGTCGGCGACCTGGTGCTCGATTCCATCGACCTGAGGTCCAAGCTTGCCGGGTTACTTCCCGGCAATGGGAGGCCCGACCAGCAGCACCTGACCGAGGAGCTGCTGCAGACCATGGCCCTGGTGGAGCGGGAGCTTAAGGAGAGGCAGGAGCAGATGAAGGGGATGGAGGATCCGCCGAGGCCGGCCCCGGGGACCAAATCGGCTGTGCCGGTCCCAATCCAGGGCATCTTCGCCGGGGAGCAGAAGTTCACCGAACTTCACGTCCCGGCCCTCGCCATCTTCGCCGTACCCCATGACCTGAAGGACTTCTTCAAGGACGACCCCGCGGGACTGGCCAAGGCTGAAGCGGCAGACGGGGTCCTCGTTGGCGCCCAGGCCGACGCTTTCGAGAAAGGCGTGCCCTCCGCGCATGTCGTGCGGATCGCGCACGCCAACCACTTCATCTTTGGTTCAAACGAGGCGGAGGTGCTGCGGGAGATGGACGCGTTCCTGGGAAGCCTGCCCCCTTAACCCGGCCGGCCGGTCAGGCATGGGCGGCAACCTTTGCAAGCGCGCCCTGGACAAGGGGCGCCACCTTCGTCCCTAGGATTTCGATCGCGCGGAGCATCTTCGGATGAGGGAGTGAGGCGACCGTCATCTGGAAGGTGAGGCGAGAGATGCCGCCCAGCTCCTCGTTCACCGTCAGGATCTTCTCGGCGACAGCCTCTGCGTCCCCTACCAGGAGCGCGCCGTGGGGTCCGCGGAGCCTGTCGAACTGCGCCCGCGTGGTGGGTGGCCAGCCGCGCTCCTTGCCAATCTCGGTGAAGGAATGGGCGTAGCCCGGGAAAAAGGTGTCGGCTGCGGACAGCGTCGTGTCACCCAGGAAGCCGAGGGAATGGATTCCGACCGTAAGCTTCTCCGGGGCGTGGCCGGCATGGGCGCCGGCCTCCCGGTAGAGGTCGATGAGCGGCCGGAAACGCCGGTGCTCGCCGCCGATGATGGCGACCATGAGGGGCAGCCCAAGGAGGCCCGCGCGAGCGAAGGAGTTGGGCGTGCCTCCGACCCCGACCCAGATCGGAAGCTGATCCTGGAACGGCCGCGGGTACACCGACTGACCGGTGAGGGGTGGGCGGTGCCTGCCGGACCAGGTGACATCGGTGCCGGCGCGGACCTTAAGAAGGAGGTCCAGCTTCTCCTCAAACAGCGAGTCGTAGTCCTCGAGCTCGAGTCCGAAGAGCGGGAAGGCCTCCGTGAAGGAGCCGCGCCCGGCGATGATCTCGGCTCGGCCCCTTGAGAGGAGGTCCAGTGTCGCGAACTCCTGGAACACGCGCACCGGGTCGGCGGCGCTTAGCACCGTGACGGCGCTTGATAGGCGGATCCGCTTTGTCCGCGCTGCCGCGGCGGCTAGTATTACCGCGGGGGCCGAGTCCAGGAACTCCCTGCGGTGGTGCTCGCCGATCCCGAAGACATCGAGGCCCACCTGGTCGGCGAGCTCGATCTCCTCGAGCAGGTTGGACAGGCGGTCCGCGGGGCCTATCCGCGTCCCCGAGATCGGGTCCACCCCCGCTGCGGCGAAACTGTCGATTCCAAGCTGCATCGGGTCCTTAGGCCTTGGCCGCGAACACGCCGGCGAAGGCGCGGCGCACGCTGAAGAACGTCACGAGCCAGAGCACCAGGACGACGAGCGCCAGGGGAAGGCCCTCGGGGGCCATGAGCGAGTGGAAGAGGAGGATGTTCACGATAACCGGCCCGAGGAGCACCAAGCCGATCGGCACGAAACGGTTTATGAGGAGGAGCACGCCCCCGGCCACCTGGAGCAGGAACACGGCCACTAGGTAGTGGGAGACAAAGAGAGCCCCCATGTATTGGCCCGCGAGGCCTGTCGGGGGAGGCATCGGGATGAAGTGAAGGAAACCGTTCAGTCCGAAGACGAGGAAGAGCAGACCCAGGAGGCTGCGGGCGATGATTGTGGCGATTTTCATGGTAGTTTCTTTTCAGAAAGGTGTGTCACGCGGGGATTGCGCGAAGAAGTTCGCGCTTTAATTCCAAGCCAATAGAGGATTCAAGAGTTCTTGAACCGATGGAGAGAACGATGGAAGGAATGGCTAAATTCATTAAACAACAAATGATGGTTAACCAACACGCGTTGTCAACAACAAAACAACATGTGTTGTTTTGTTGATTTCCACGTTCGGGTGAGATAGGAGTATGAGTATGCCTCTCTCCGACTGCGATGTACGCGATCCCCGCATCCGCCGCACCCGGCAGCTGCTGAAGGATGCATTGCGTAACCTAATGCAGAAAAAGAGCTTCGATGAGATTTCGGTCCAGGATATAACCGACGCTGCCACCGTGAACCGGGCAACGTTCTACGACCATTACACGGACAAGTTCGCCCTTTTGGATGCCATGGTTGCCGGTGGATTCCACCAGCTTCTTGATGAAAGAAAGGTCCACTACGATGGCACCTGCACCTCGGCCGCCGGTGCCATAATACTTGCCGCCTGCGATTTTCTCTCGAATTGCCACAAGGGCCAATCCACCTGCCAGAGGCAGAGTGCATTTGAACCGCTGATCGAGTCGGCGATCACGAAAGCAATAAGGCGCGTCCTATTGGGGGGCATGCCCAGGGAGGGGCGCCTCCCCGTCCCTACGCCTGAGATGATCGCAACGACCGCCAGCTGGGCAATCTACGGTGCGGTGAAGGAGTGGTGCAACACACCGGAGCATCCCTCGGCCGAGGAGATCGTTCCCGTGATACTCCAGCTCATAATCCCGATCCTGAAGGCCTCGGATCCCGCGAACGCGCCAGGCCCGTTGGTGCACGAATGACCGGTCCGGGTCGGTCGGGGGGCCGCAGGGGACACGGCGACGAGGCGGCGCAAGCGCCTGCTACACGTTGGTTAATCTGCAGCGGAAAGATTTCGCTTGCTTACTACTACTACTGTAGTAGTAATTACTACATACCGCTGCGATGACCCCAAGAAAGACCATCAAGCCCACCCGCCTTGAAATGGAGCTCCTCGAGGCCCTTTGGAAGCTCGGGTCCGCCTCGATCCGCGAAATCCAGGAAAGCCTGCCGGAGGACCGGCGGCCCGAGTACACGACCGTCCAGACGATCGTCTACCGCCTCGAGGGAAAGGGAGCCGTCGAGCGGGTGAAGAAGATCGGGAACGCGCACATCTTTCGCCCGCTTGTCACGCGGAGCACGACGGTGGGAACCCTGATCGACGATTTTCTCGCCAGCTTTGGCGGCTCTCCCGAGAGCCTGGTCGCGCATCTTTTTGATTCCGGAAAGCTCTCCCTGCGCGACTTGAGGGAATTGGAAAAGCAATCCAAGGCCCGCAAGGCGGATTCCGAACCATGAACCCCGTGGATCTCGCCCTGCCCTCGAGCACCCTGTTCCGGGCCGTCCTTGCCCATGTTGTTGAGTCGAGCCTCGCCGGGCTTGCGGTGTTCGGAATCATCCTTGCCTGCCGCCGGGCGCCCGCGAGCCTGCGCAAAACGCTCGGCTGGCTCGGGCTCATAAAATTCGCACTGCCTGCCGCCGCATTTGTGCCCGTTGTGGACCTGGCTGAGCTCCTTGCCGAGCGGTTGAACAAAAGGTCGCCCCGGGCGCTCGTTGAGGAGCTCCCAGGATACAGGTTCCTCGCGGCGGGCGGGCCAGCGCGGCTCACTTACCCGCCGACCTTGGTCTATGGGGTCCTGGGCGTCTGGGCGCTGGTCACCTTGGTCCTCCTTGTCCGCTGGGCTGCAAGGTCCCGTGAATTTCGGAGTAAGGTCCTGGTGGGGGGCGGCCAGCCGTCCCGGCGCCTGGAACAGAGCTTGAGCGAGACTGCTTCCCGGGTCGGATTGGATACATCCAGGATCGAGGTTGTGACCTCGGAGTCGGAGGGGCCTGGAATCCTCGGCTTCAGATCGCCGCTTCTCGTGATCCCGCGGACGCTCGAGGCGAGCCTCACCCGTGGGGAATTTGAGGCGATCCTCGTCCACGAGTTGGTCCACCTGAAGCGCCGGGACCACCTCTGGGGCACGATCCGCGCGCTTTTTCTCTCGGTCTACTGGTATAACCCGGTCGTCTTGCTCCTGTGCCGCTCCCTGGCGCTCGAGACCGAGCGGTCCTGCGACGAGGAGGTCATTCGCCTGACCGGGACACCGCAGGTCTATGCCGACGGCATCCTTAAGACCGTCCGTCATTCCCTCGGCCTTTTGGACAGGAGCCTAACGGGAGCGGCAGGCCATTCCATCTCGTCACGGATCAAATCCATACTCAGCCCCAAACCCACGGTCGTTTCCCCCATCATGAAAACGCTAGCCCTCTGCGCAGCCAGTCTCGTCGCCGTCCTAAGCGTCTATGCGGACGCCTCGGGAGGCTCCTCGACAACCCCCGGCCCGAAGGATGTGGCTGGCGACACCTACGACATCTCCAAGCTCGACGCGTATCCCAAGGTGCTTTCGCAAGTGAGGCCGGTTTACCCCCCGGACCTGCACTCCCAGGGCGTGGGCGGCGACGTGCTGGTGGACTTCATCGTGGACACGACGGGAGCCGTGCGGAACGCGTTTGCGGTGAGATCCAGCAACCCGGAGTTCATCAAGCCCGCGCTCGACTCCGTCAACCAGTGGAAGTTCTCACCGGGGAAAGTGGCCGGGAAGGATGTGAACACCCACATGCAGGTTCCGATCGTATTCACGATGACCGCGGACGCTCCAGCCCAGAAATCCTAGCCGGTTTCTCTTGGCGAAGAGACTGGATGGGAGCCTGGGCTGACGGCCGGGCCCCTGTTGGGGAGGCGCAATCCGGCTCGCGCCGCGCTCCCGGGGGAGGCAACCTGCACCGGAATCCGGCACCCACGATGTATATTCCCGCCTTCAACCGAGTCAGCGATCCGGACAAGATCAACGCCTTCATCCATGCGAACGCCTTCGCGACCCTTGTGACGAATTGCAAGGATGGTCCCTGGGCGAGCCATCTGCCGTTTGTCTACGACGAGGCCCCCGGGGGCGGTTTGTTGCGCTGCCATATGGCCAGGGCCAACGAGCAGTGGCGCCATTTCGAGGAGAACCCGGAGGTGCTCTGCATCTTCCTGGGCCCGCATGCGTACATCAGCCCGTCGTGGTACCAAGCCAAGGTAGCTGTGCCAACCTGGAACTACGCAGCGGTCCACGTGACCGGGAAGGCGAAGCTCGAGGACGACGGCTTCCTCAGGAAAACCGTCGAGGACACGACCAGAAAGTATGAGTCAACGATGCCGAGGCCCTGGGAGATGCCGATCCCCGAGGACTACGTGGTCTCGATGATGAGGGCCATTGTCGGGTTCTCCATCCAGGTCACCCGGGTCGAGGCCAAGTTCAAGCTGAGCCAGAATCGGTCCCTCGAGGACCGGCTTGGCGTCCTGGCGGGACTTGAGGGATCGGGCGATCCGGGCAGCCTGACCCTTGCGGGTTTCATGAGGGAACAGGGTGCCGCTTCGCCGTGACGTCCGTCCGCCCTTGCCGCTTGGCGACGCTTCCGGCACCCTTGCTGGAGCCCTGACGGAAAGGAAGCCCCTCCTCTAACCCCAACCGATAATAGTTTCTGAAAGATGCACCTCAATTTTCCGACAGTTTCAAGATCGCTCATCCTCGCCTCGCTCACCCTTTTTGCGAGGCTTGCCGCCGAGGATATCATCGTTTTCGCCAACGGTGATTTTGTGAGTTCCGATAACGCCGCCGCAGCGCAGCCCGCGGATACTGGGAAGGCCGCCTTCCTGGAAGCCGCGCAGCACGATTTCTCAGGGCATGCGCCATTCGACGTCGAGTACCCGCTCATCAACCCGCCCGCATGGGGTCGCGTCGTCAACGCCGACACCACGGGAAAGCTTCAGATACGCCGGTTGTTCGGCCACGGGTTGGTCTTCCACCTGGACATGGAGCACCTTCAAGCTGACCACACCTACGTCCTGTGCATTAACGGCAGGCCGCAGCACCCGGGGAATGAACTCCTGCCGGAGTCGGTCCCGGGCCATGCGGAGGAGAAGTACTACGACTTCTACACGGTGACGACGGACTCCAGGGGAGGCTACCGTGCGGGATTCGCCCTCTTGCTCCGGCCCGGCGCCTACAACGTCCATTTCTACGTGAAGGACACGACGGACCATAAGATCGTGCTCTACGGCCTCGAGTACTTCGATTTCACCGCCCAGTAGGCCCTCGGCAGCGGGAAACCCTTACTCGCGCGGCTGGCGCAGCTTCAAGGACGGACGGCTTTCGGGACGTGGCTCGCCCGCGTCCCTGAAAGGCTCGCCAGCTGGTCCAGGACCGAGACGACGGGCCCCGGGCTTCCGTCATCGTTCCATGCCTGCCATTCCGGTGCCCAGTACATGACCCCCAGTCCCCGCGGGGCCCTCTTTACCGTGCTAATAATGTCGGCCATGAACTGCAGCCGGCCCGCGGGGGTCTGCGGCCAAAACATGCATGGGTTGTCCGGAACGTGTGAGGTCCCATAGCCGGTCTCCACCACCAGGAAGTCCCTGTCATAGCGCTTCGCGCACTGATTCATGTTGTCCCAGACCTGGTCAAGGGTGCCATGTCCCCACTCCGGGTAGAAGCTCTGCGCAATGATGTCGTAGGGGACGTGCGCCTGGTCGAGATGGTCAAAGAACCACTGGGTCGTCGTCCAGTTTGCCCCCTTGTCGATGTGGATGGCGATCCGGGGCGGCGTGTCGCCGGCCGCCCGGCTCACGCCACGAATTCCCGCCTTCAGGATCCGCGTGAGCCGGCTCCATTGCCCCGCGTCGTCGTAGGGCTCCGGGGGATTGTACTGGGGCGACCCGGGGACCTTGAGCTGCGCGACGGGCCAGAGCGTGCCGCGGGTGATCTCATTGCCGACCTGCACCCAGTCTGGCATCGCACCGGCCTCCTTGAGCCGCTTCACGGTGTCGTAGCAATAGGACTCCACCTGCTTCTCCAGCTGGTCGAAGTCCAAGCCTCTCCACGCCACGGGGATCTCCTGGTGCTGGGGGTCCGCCCAGGTGTCGGAGAGGTGGATGCACAGGAGGAATGTGGCCCCTGTGGCCTTGATGTGCTGGGCAAGCGGGATTGCCGCCTCGAGGGTATTGTTCGGGGCGTCCCGTACGGGCGGGACGAACACCCGCACCCTGAAGCCGTTCCATCCATGGCTCTTCAGGATCGTTACCTCGTCGCTCGCGACGCCGTTGTCCCGGTAGACACGGCCTCCGGCGGGTTCCCGTCTCCACGGGGCGTCGAGGGCCGAGACATCTGCGCCCAGCACAAATGGGGAGCGGGATGCCGGTGGAGTCGCGTTGCCTGAAACCGGCCTGGGTGCGTTTGGTGACGCGCAGCCCCCCAGCAGCGTAAGAATGAACGCGAGGCATGCAGACCCTTTCATGGGCGGCCATCGTGTCCCCATCGTCGTGAAAATCAAAGGCGATTGTCCGGGTCCTGGGTAGGGAGGCCCTATTGGCCGGCCCGCTTCAATCCGTGATCATGACCGGCAGGTCTTCATTGCCTGTGTAGGAACGGATGATTGCCTGCCGCTGGTTATTCTCGCTCCGCGAGGCCTTCAGGACTTGGAGTTGGGTGGGGGTCAGGATCGTTGCGGCCTTGGCATAGAACTGCTGGTCCAGCGGGCTTTGCCAGGTCGAGTGGTCAACATCGTTGTAACCTGGCTCACCGGCATCCGGGTTCTTGTCGGGGTTCGCCACCTCGCGCAGCCATTGTGACAATGCCTGCGCCTGTTCAACGGAGAGCGAAGCGCCGGCATCCGCCATATCAAGGGCGTATTCGTCTACCTGATTCACGCTACCATAAAAGTTTGTGGCCTTCAGCCCCTCCAGCTTCTCGACCCCATCGGCTCCAATCAATGAGGTGATGGCCTGGTTCAGGTCCTTTGTCGCTTCTGACAAAACCTTGCCCGAATTCTTGGAGTCCCACTTCAATCCTGCCTGGACTGCCGCCTCGCGTGCGTCATCCGATGCCAACTCCCTCTCAACCAGCAGCTCCTTGAGCTGTATTGCCTGATTTGGGGCGAGATTCAGTGCAGCTATCGCGCGCCCATACATGCGCAGGGTGGAGCGGCGAGAATCCTTCCGCATCAGGGCCTCGTATTCAGGATGGTCCCTGATGATGTCCTTGATATGAAGGATTTTTGCGCCGTCTGCCGAGGGATTTGCAACGGTCGCGCCCGTATCCCTCTGCCGGGAGAGCTGCAGGTTCAATTTGGCGACGAGCGCATCTTCGTTGGCCAGCTTCGCCGCGAGGTCATTCGCACGCCTGCTGCTGGTGGCAGCCTCGTTTTGAAGTGAATCCTTCTCGGCTCGAAGTGCCGAGATTTCGCGGAGCTGGGCCACGCCAAGGATCGCCGCGCCGGTTACGGCTATGGCGACAGCCGCAGCCAATTGGGTCTTTGTGATGCTCATAAGTATTAACAGGGTGGCGCCTCCCGAGTTTGCGGCGCCCGCCAACGCAGCTGTTGTCACCGCTGTCGCGAGGGCTCCCGGGACCGCCGCCGCAGCCTGGCCCCCCAGGGCTACGGCCAAGGCGGTGCCCGTCGAGGTGATGCCGCGCCTCCCGAGGGACGCGCGCAGTTTCTCCAGGGCCCTTTCGACGCGCATGCGGGCTCCGCTTTCTGTAATGGCCAGCTTGGTGCCGAGGTCCGCGTAGGTGCGCTTGTCGAAGAAATGCAGCAGGATCGCCTCCCTGTCCCGCTCGTTGAGCTCGTGAATGGCGTCGTCAAGGACCCCCCGCAGCTCCTCCCACGCGGGCTCGGTTTCTGGATGGACCGCGTGCTCAGTCATACTTTGAGCCCGCTCCCCAAGCATTCTTTGCAGTTGGTCGCTGCGGACGGATTTCAACGCGGCATAGCGGGATGCCACGAAAAGCCATCCCACCAGCGTCGCTCGTCGGGAAAGTGGGGCGGCCTTGCGCGCCAAGTCGGTAAACACCTCCTGCGTAACGTCATTGGCGAGATGCGCATCACCCCCGACGCTCCGCAGCGCCACGGCGTACACGGAACCGATATGCCTGCGGACAAGTTCAGCGAAGGCCTCCTCGGATCTGCTGTCGGCGTATTGGCGGAGCAATTCGGAGTCATCTCCCATGGGTGTTTCCTTAATAGCACCCGCTCGCGGCAAAAACCGCACAATTTGGTCCAAAATAAACGGCCAGGAAAAGAACCGCGGCTTGGGAAGCTTGTTAACCCAAGATTATTTTTAGAAGGGAGGGGTTTGCTTCCACCTCCCTTGATGCTGCGGGATATTGGTCTATACTGACGCCATGAAGCATGTGCACTGGATCATTATTGGCGCAGCCGCCCTGGTCACCTTCGGGTGCCAGTCCTTTCCCTCCGACCGAATTGCCGCTCACCAGGCGGACTTCAATTCATGGCCGCCCGAGGTCCAGGCAAACGTAAGGGCCGGCCGGATTGCCCTGGGCTACACCCAGGAACAGGTGCTTGTCGCGCTTGGTGAACCCACCCAGAAGACCCAGGCAGGGGATCCGGCGGCCCTCTCGGAGGTGTGGGCCTATGACAGGCAGGCCCCGCGCTTTGGATTCGGGATCGGCGGCGCCGATGTTGGGAGCCATTCCGCGGTGGCGGGAGGGATTTCCGCAAATGGAATGAAGCTCGGGCTGGACGAGTTTGGCCATGTGCTTTTCCACAACGGGCGTGTTGCCGATTTCTCGATGGTGGTCCGCTGAAACGGTGCGGGAATCCTTGCGGTGGTGCGCCGGCAATCGTGGCCGTCGGGCTTGTCGGCCCGCGAAAAGTTGGCCATGGTGAGTTCCCCATGAACCCCCCCCGCCCAGGCACCTTCGTCTCCCGCCGCAGATTCATAGGCAACCTGTCCGCAGCCGCAGCGCTCACGTTGTTGCCGCGCCGAAGCCTGGCGCTGGACGCGCCAGCGCCGAAGAAAAAGCTCGGGGTGGCTCTCCTTGGGCTCGGGAGGTACTCCGAATACGAGCTTGGGCCTGCGCTCCGCAAGACCAAGCACTGCCAACTGACCGGCGTTGTCACGGGCAGCCGCGAAAAGGGGCAGCATTGGGCGCATTCCTACGGGTTCCCGAGCAAGAACATCTACAGCTACGACACGATGGGCAGCCTGGCCGGGAATCCCGACATCGACATCGTCTATGTCGTCACCCCCAACCAGCTCCATGCCGAGCACTGCATCGCGGCAGCCAAGGCCGGGAAACATGTGATCTGCGAGAAGCCCATGGCCACCTCCGCGGCCGACTGCGACGCGATCCTCGCGGCATGCCGATCGGCCGGGGTCCGCCTGACGGTGGGCTACCGTCTGCACTACGAGCCGCACAACATCGAGCTGTGCCGGTTGGCGCGAGAGAAGGTGTTTGGCCCGTTCATGAAGATTGAGGGCGCAAACGGCTTCGATATGGACAGCGACGCGAGGGCGTCGTCCGTGTGGCGCCTGAACAAGAAGCTGGCGGGGGGAGGCCCGCTCATGGACATGGGGGTCTATGTGATCCAGGCGGTCTGCATGGCGAAGGCGGAGGCGGCGCCCATCGCGGTTACAGCCAAGTTTGGGCCAGTTACAAGGCCTGAGGTCTTTTCGGAGGTGGAGGAATCCGTCAGCTGGACGATGGAATTTGGCGACGGCGCGGTTGCGCGCTGCCGCTCCACGTATGGCGAACAGGTGAGCACCTTCAGGGCGGAGGCCGAGCACGGCTGGGCCCGCTTTGAGGAGCCTGCTTTCTATTACGATGAGCCGTTCCTGACAACGTCCCTGGGGCCGACGGATTTCCCCAAGGTCAACCACCAGGTGGCGCAGTTGGACGGCATGGCCCTGGAGATTATTGAGGGAAGGCCCTCCCTTGCGCCGGGAGAGATGGGCCGTCGGGACATAGCGATCACCGATGCGATCTACGCGGCGGCAAGGAGTGGGCAGCGCGTGGAAGTCCGGTCCTGAAGGCGCTTGGCCGGGTCCTCAGTGGGGGGGCGTGCGTGCCGCCTTGAGCGCATCCCTGGCCTGGGCAAACGCGGCTGCATCCTGGGGATTGGCGAAAAACGGCGTGAGGGCCTCCGGATTTGGGGGATCCTGACCCTGGTTGCTTGCACGGTACGCTGTGAGCGCCTGGTTCACGGAGGGACCCACGGCCTGCATCAGCTCCTGGGCATGTTCCTCGGCGGTCGGCGCCTCGGTGATCTGGGTCGTCAACGCACCTGAGGGGTCGTACGTGACCGTCGTTCCGTCGGGTGTCGTTACGGCAAGCACCTGGCCCGGGCCCAAGGACAGACCGGAATAATCCTCCCCGCCAACCGTGTGCAGCCGCCGGATATAGCCTTGGTCGCCCACCAACACCTCAACCGACTCGGGATCCTTGTTGTTTTCCAGCCTGTACTGGGTGCGCGCCGCGTCGATCTGGCGCAGGTTGTTGAGGATCGTCTTCTTCAACTCCCTGGGCGTCCCGCCGATCGAGAGGTTCTTGCGCGGGGCGGCGGCGGCGGCCACTGCAGCGGCAAGCTTGGCATTGAGCTGGGCCACGGCAGCGTTCAATTGGATGTTCGCGGTGTCAACGCGGTCCAAGTCCGCCTGAAGGGTCGCGTTTGACTGGCGAAGGGAGGCGATCGCCCGAGACTGTTCGGGATTGTCAGCAGCAGGCTGGGCGCTTGGCAGGACCCGGAGGGTGCGCCCGTAATAGGCGCCCGCCCCGAAGGCCAGGAGCCCGCAGATCACGGCGGTGGACATAACTTTTGTGGTCATAAGGGAGGCTGCCAGACCGATGCCTGCGGCAGTGCTGGCCATCGAGGCGGACGCAACTGCCGGGGCAAGGCCGGCGGGCGCGGAGATCAGGGACTGGTTCGTGACAATCGCGCCCAAGGCGGCGGACGTGGAGGTGATGCCGCGGCGGGACAGAAGGACACGCAGCTTTTCCAAGGCGCGTGCCGTTCGCATTCGCGCCGCATCCGAGGACATCCTGAGGGCCGCGCCGATCTCCGAGAATTCACGGCGCTCGAGGAAGCGCAGGACCACGGCCTCTCGGTCGGGACCGGGCAACTCGTCGATGGCCCCGTCCAGCACCGGCTTGATCCGCTCCCAGTCCAGGAATTCGGGGTTCGCGGACGAAGCGGCCCCAAACGAGGCCGACTCAAGTTCACGGGCCCTGCGCCTTTGCTCGGAGATCATCAGGTTCAAGGACGCGTTCTTGGTGGCCGTGTGAAGCCACGCCTGGAGAACGGAATGCCTGGACAGTTTCCGGGCATTGCGGGCGAGTGTCGCAAAGACCTGCTGAACGACATCGGCGGCGCGATGGGAGTCGCCGCCCGTGCGCCGAACGGCCGCGCTGTACACGAGATCAACGTGGCGGTGGACCAGTTCGCTGAAGGCGGCCTCGGACCGGTCGTCGGCATAGCGCCGGAGCAGCGTGGCATCATCGTTCATCGGTTTCAGCTGATAAACAGCGCCGAGCCGGAAACCGAACACGGAATCGCACGAAATGGGAAGATAGGCCCTACAAAGTGCCGATCGATTTCCATGGGCTACCTGCCGGGGACCGCCGCTCAGTTCCACGGGTCTCCCGGCACTAAAGCACCATATTCCGGCAACGCCCACCGCTTTACAAAGCTTGTCGGACAGGACGGCGAGAGCGCTCGGTTTTTGGCACGATGGGGTGTTCACCCCATCGGGTGCCACAGGGGGTTGACAGGCCCTTGGCCCGGGTCTCCGGTGCGCGCATGCCGTACGCGCAGAATCCGGATTCATCGGTCGATTCGCTCAGCCCCCGAGAGCAGGCCATACTGGAATTCTTTGCGGAGGGTTTTTCCGAGAGCGAGATCTCGGCAAGGCTGGGGATAGGCCGCAGGGAGATCTCGACGCTGCGCGCGGGCGCCGCCACAAAACTTGCGGTAAGGATTGCGTCGGCCCATCCGTTCCAGATCCACGAGGTCGTGCTCGCACAGCCGCTCGATTTCGAGGAAATCTGAGGAGGGCAGGGGTCCCCGGCCGTCGTTCCGGCGCTAGTGGGAGGATCAGCCTGCGGGAGGCCCCATCCGGCTCAGGAGCTTCGAGGCGGCCTGGATCCCGTGGCTTGCGGCCTTTTGCAGCCAGAACGTCGCCTGGGCCGTGCTCTTTGGCGTACCGAGTCCCGCGCTGTAGCAGAGGCCGAGGAAATACTGGGCGTCAGGGTGGTCCTGCTCGGCCGCCATCTTCCACCATCGTGCCGCCTCGGCCACATTCTTGGCGACGCCTTCCCCGGCGAAAAAGCTCAGGCCGAGACAGAATTGCGCCTCGGCAACGCCGTTCGCAGCCGCCTTCCTCCACCATATTGCCGCCTCAACCGGGTCCCGGGTGAAGCCATGGTCGCCGTTGTAGCAGCACCCCAGGATATACTGGGCCTTTGGGTTCCCTTGCTCCGCGTCATGCTTGAGCTCCGCGATGGGATTGCTGTCCGAGGGGCCTGGGTCCGTCTGCGCGCCTCCTCCTGCCGCTTGGCTTCGAACTGCCAGTATGGATGCGAAGACGAAGGCCCTTATCAGGCCTGAAACGCAGTTCGTGGGCCGCTTCATGGCTCCAATGTAGGGGATTGCACCCGATTTGGATGCCGGTGTCGCACTGAAAATCCCGTCAGCATTCCTCCTACATCGGTCGTCGATCCCCATTGTGAAGGACGTTCGTGCCCACGCGGTAGCGATGCTCACGGCCCGGATTCCCGCTCCACCCCATCGGCCGATCACCGCTGCATTGGTGCTGTGGGCTTTAGGGAAACACCCCATAGGGCCCGTGCGGCATTTGCCCTACAGTGGTCCCCATGAAAAACCCGCAATCATTTGAGACAAAGTCTGGCACACAGGATGAAATCGAGGGCACGGCCAAGAATCTATCCGGCAAGGTCAAGGAAGCGGCCGGAAAGGCCCTCGGCAACCGCGGCCTTGAGGCCCGTGGCGATCGCGAGCAGGCCCTTGGCTCGCTCCAAAAGGCAGTGGGTGAGGTCAAGAAAGCCTTGGGCAGCTAGCGAGACACCCCATGACATCCCCCACACCTATACCCGGCGGGACTCGGCTGAGCGACCGCGACTTTAACGTCCTTTTCCGCGAGGCACGCACGCACAGTGCATGGCTCAATCTCCCTGTGGCTGACGACCTGCTGCGCCAGCTCTACGAATTGATGAAATGGGGCCCTACGAGCGCGAACTGCAGCCCTTCAAGGTTCGTCTTCCTGCGGAGCAAGGAGGCGAAGGAGAGGCTCCGCCCGGCGCTCATGCCCGGAAACGTCGAAAAGACAATGGAGGCGCCCGTGACGGCCATCATCGCCTACGATTCGAGGTTCTACGAGCTTCTGCCACGCCTGTTCCCGGTGGCTCCCGCGATGAAGGACATGTTCGCCAAATCGCCGGAGATGGCGGCCTCAACTGCGGCCAGGAACAGCGGCCTCCAGGGTGCCTATTTCATGATCGCAGCGCGGTCGCTCGGACTCGACTGCGGGCCCATGTCGGGCTTCGACAACGCGAAGGTCGATCAGGAATTCTTTTCCTCGCCGGCCCCGAACGCGGCCGGCGCGTTTATAGCCGAGGGCCCGGTGAAGTCGAACTTCCTGTGCAACCTGGGCTACGGAAACACGGCAAAGCTCTTTCCCCGCGGTCCGCGCCTGGGCTTTGACGAGGCGTGTCAGATGCTCTGAGCGCCGGCGCGGTTGCGAAACAGCCGGATCAGAACAACGGCGCATTGTTGGCCGGGTCGTTCAAGAGGGCTTCAAAGCGGGGATCCCCGTGGAGTGAACTCGTGGTGTCCCGTTTCATTTCGTACACGTTTAGAATCTCAGCCGCAGGGATACGAAGCAGTCGGGCATACTCCGCAAGCGCCCGCTCCTTTTCGCCCGCATGGTCGTAGATAATGGCACTGAACGATGCGTAGATCGCGGAGTCCAATTGGTCGAGCGAAACAGGGACGAGCGCTGCGGCGCGGTCGGCAGCGCTCACTGCCTCGGCGGGTTTCGCCAGGACAATGTCTACGATTCCCTGGAAGATCCAAAGCCGGGGATTCTTGGGCTCACGTCCGAGGCTTTTCCCCAGGTCGTCGGGGATTTTCCCGAGCCGTGCGACCGCTCCCGCCTTGTCCCCGGTCAGGTACAGGTTCTCCGCAGCGAGGACATCCTGCTCCCAATGGGACAGCTCGTCGTCAACCGTGTAGGGTTTTAGCCGCTGCAGGCGGATTTGCTCCGCGAAATTGCCGATCCTTCCCTCCCAATCCACGCGCGCGTCGATACCCTCCGGGGAACTGGCCTCCTCGGGCGACAAGTGGGCGAAAAATTCCTCCCCTTCCTTGGTCGAGCCCGTTGCATGGAAGGCGGTGATGGCCACCTGATAGCCCTCCTCGAAGTGGTCCGGCTTGAGCGCGGCCATCCTGCGCTGTGCTGCTACGAGCTCATCGTAGCGTCGCGCCTGCTTCAGGCAGGAGATGTAGTTTGCGAGAAACCTGATGTTTGCGACGTCGAGCTCGGTTGCGTGCCGCATGCTGGCGAGGGACTCGGCCCATTTGCCCTGGCGGCGAAGGATGAGTCCAATGGAATTGAAGACGCCTGCGTCATTGGGCCGCTGACGCACGAGCAGCTGGTACTGCTCGTTTGCACGGGCATAATCGCGGTATCCGTAGTAGTAGTAGGTTCCAAGGCTGCTGATGACCTCGGGGTCATCGGGGGCGATTTGTGTCGCCTGGTGTATGGCGGCCTTCGCCTTGGCGAGCCTTTCTTCGACGCCCTCCTCGTAGGTGAAGGCGGCATAGGCATAGTCGTCCGCAAGGTCTCCCCAAGCGCGGGCGAACGATGGGTCGAGGGCAACCGCCTTCTCAAGGAGCGCCTCCTGCTTTGCGCGGTCGCCTATGCGAAACAACTGGCGGGACTTCAGATAAAGGTCGTAGGCCTCCGTGTTCTCGGTGGGGCGCTTCTCGATCATCGCCTTCTCCTCGGGCGAAAGCGCCGCCTTGAGCTCGGTTGCGATGGCCTGGGCGAGCTCGGACTGGATGCCAAAAATGTCGGTCAGGTCGCGGTCATAGGCCTTGGCCCAAACGTGCTCGTCCGTCGCGGCATGGATGAGCTGTCCGGTGACCCGCACCTTGTTGCCAGCGCGTCTCACGCTCCCCTCCAGGATGTACGCAACCCCTAATTCCGAGGCGATCTGCCGGATGGACTTCTTGGTGTCGCGGTACTGCTGGACTGAGGTCCGCGAGACCACACGGATTTCATGGACCAGCGCAAGGTTGGTGAGGATGTCCTCCTGGATGCCGTCCGTGAAGAACTCGTTGTCCTTCTCGTCGCTCATGTTGGCAAACGGAAGGACCGCGATCGACTTGTCGTCGGCCTTCGGCTCCTCCTTGGGAGGAGGTGCCTCTGCCTTCGGTTCGGCCTTCACCTCGGCAGCCGGGGGCTCCGTTCTTCGCGACAAACCGATGTAGGCCACGGCAGCGATGGCAACTCCTGCAATGACGCCCCATGCCCATGCCGGGACGGCCGCCTTTCGAGAGGTGTCCTTGGGGCCGGCTCCGGACAAAGCAGGGTGACCCTGGGATTGCTCCACGTGCGCCTTGGGCTGCTCCGCAAGGCGCTTGATGCGCTCTACAAACTGGGCGGTAGGGATACCCCCTGCCAGCCGGGTCCACTGCACCTTCATGAACTCCTCGGGAACGAGCGCCTTCGACTCCAGGGTCTGGTCGATGACGACCGGTATCAGGAAGGGAATCCCCGCGGCCATGTCGTGGGTCCGGTCGATCGCGAGCCTCCATTCCCTTCGGAAATAACCTTCGCCCCGTGCCTGGGTGGTCGCCGAGATGATAGCCACGAAAAGGGAACACTCGCGGATCTGCCGCTTGATGTTCGCATCCCAGGCGTCGCCCCCGCGTAGCTCGCTTTGGTCAAACCACACTTCGACGCCGAAACCGCGGAGCGCATCCGCGATGCGCTTAGCCGCTTCCGTGTCCTCCCTCGCATAGCTCAGGAAAACGCCGCCGCGTGAATAGTTTGATTCCGGCATAAACCCCCCGGTGTATGGGGCTTAAGGCCGTTGCATGCCAGACCAAACCACCCTTAGAACGCCTTGGCTGACGGATCTGGCCAAAGCGAGTATTGGGACACGAATCTTGTTGCCCACAAATGGATCGCTGCGCCCCGGGGGCCCTCCTCATCATTCATCCTCAACCCCAGCCTGAACATCGTGAGCGTTATCCCATTAAGAAAGGTGCCCTTTGTAGTGTTTCTGCTGGTATTCGGCGCGATTGGCCTCGGGAGGGCGTCTGCGGCCGATCCCGACCCCAAGGATCCCAACACTTGGAGGTGGAACGATCCCAGGGACCTGGGAATACCCGGCCTGCGGCACGGAACCATCGAAAGCGCCTCCATGAAGCGCACGGTGGGGTTCAGCATCTACCTGCCGCCACAGTACGAGAAGGAACCCAACCGACGGTTTCCGGTGGTCTATTTCCTCCACGGTGCAACGGGAACCGAGAGTTCGGATACCGGACTCGCACGATACGTCGATGCGGCGATCGCCTCCGGACGGATAGCCCCGGTCATCTATGTCTTTCCGAATGGGGGCGCGGGCAGCTATTACCGGGACTGGCCGGAAAACTATGTGAGGGCTGAGACGATGCTGGTTCGCGAGCTCCTTCCCTTCGTTGACCAACACTACAGGACGATCGATCGATCACCGTCCAGGGGCATCTGCGGATTCTCAATGGGCGGCTCCGGTGCGATTCGACTGGTGCTCAAGTACCCAGGGCTATTCTGCACAGCGGCCGCCCTCGCGGGAGCCATCGACAAGGCGCCTGAGGACTTCGGCGGGGACAACTGCTATCGTCATGCGTCCGCTCTGACGCAGAAGCAGCGCGAAAGCCTGTATCTCCTGATGGTGATCGGGGGGGATGATTTCCTGCTGCCACGCCAGGAGCCTTTTCTAAGGCACCTGAAGAACCTTGGCATCAGGTACACCTACATCGTGCATTCGAATGTCGGTCACAATCTTGGAAAGTATACGGAATTGTCCGGGCAGGCCATGATCGAGCATATGTCGAGCGAGTTGTCCAAGGGAGAGAATCCCTGAGCCGCTGCGGAGTGTGCCGAAATCATCCCGTCACCCCTCGCGCAGCGAGCGGTGCAGAAAACGAACGCTATCTTCCCTTCGCTGCCAATTTGGCGTTGAGGGCGTCGCGCAGGACCTCGACCTCGTCACGCATGCGATAGATGCGTTCGACCGCTATGCCAGCGTTCCCGAAGACCTCAGGGCCCAGGCAGGAGGCCCGCTCCTTGATGGCCTTGCTGCGCTCGGTCAGTTCGACGAACACCTGACGCTCGTCTGCGGCATTGCGGGTGCGCTCCACGAAACCCGCCGCCTGCAGGCGCTTCAACAACGGGGTCAGGGTGCTGCTCTCGATGCCCAACCGCTTGCTGATCTCGCCGACAGTCAGGCGGTCCTCGTCGTACAAGACATTCAGCAAGAGGTACTGGGGATAGGTGATGCCCAGCTCGTCCAACAACGGCTTATAGGTGCGCTGGATCGCGAGGCCCGCCGAATAGATCGCATAGCACGGCATCGCCTCGAGTCGCTTAACTTTGATCATAGCGTCGCGTCCGAACTCCTTGGTCATCAGAAGATGCGATGAATAGTTATCACGATAACTAGTTCCTTGACAGCTTTTCCGTTATGCCCAAACTTTGATCGTGCGATAATAATTATCGCGATATCTAACACGGGAAAATCCGATGCACAATAAACTCATTGCTACGGCGGCCGCAGCGGCCGCGCTTCTGTCGATGGCCAGCGTTCCGGCGCGGGCCGATCAGGTCAAAAACATTGTCCTTGTCCACGGTGCCTTCGCCGACGGTTCCGGATGGCGGCCCGTGGCCGACATTCTTGTGAAGGACGGCTATGCGGTCAGCGTGGTGCAGGAGCCATTGACTTCGCTTGCTGACGACGTCGCTGCCACCAGGCGCGTGCTGGATCTGCAACAGGGCCCGACCCTCCTGGTTGGCCACAGCTACGGCGGGGTGGTCATCACCGAGGCGGGTAACGCACCCAATGTCGTCGGCCTCGTCTACATCGCCGCCTTCATCCCCGACCAGGGCGAGAGCGCCTTGGGGCTGCTCTCGCAGGCTCCCGCCGCCAACTCGGACACCCGCGCCACCAAGGATGATTACCTGTATATTGACCCTGCCGCCTTCCCCGCCGATTTCGCCGCCGACCTGCCGGTAGCGCAGGCGAACTTCATGGCCCATTCCCAGGCGTTCCTGGCAAAGGCCGCCGGGGCCGCGCCCGTGACGGCTGCCGCCTGGCACCAGAAGAAGAGCTGGGCACTGGTCGCCACCCTCGACCATAACCTGAATCCCGATCTCGAGCGCAGCATGGCCAAGCGTGCCGGCTGCGAAACAACCGAGGTTCCGGCCAGCCACGCGGTGTATGTCTCCAAGCCGGATGACGTGGCTCGCTTGATCGAGCGGGCGGCACGGGCGTCGGGCCAGTGACCGACGCCAGGAGGTGCTGCCTGGCGCGACCCGGTCCCTATTTCAGCACGTCCAGCACGACGGACGGCGAAAGGATCTCGGGAAGAATGACGGGGTCGGCGCGGCCGGGCAGCCAAACGACGTTGAACGGGACGGCGGCTCGGTGGTACCTGGCCAGCTCGTTCGTGATCCCGGGGTCCTTGTTGGTCCAGTCGCCCCGAAGGGTGGCGATGTGCTTCTCGCCGAAGACACGGAGGACGTCCGAGGAATGGAACACCAGGCGCTTGTTGGCCTGGCAGGTCGCGCACCAGCGCGCCGTGAAGTCGACATAGACGATCCGGTTCTCGGACCGGAGCTTCTCGACGGCCTCGGGGCTCCACTTCTCCCAGACGATGTCTCCGGGCTTGGATGCCGTAGGCCAGCCCGTCCAGGCGCCGAGCGCCAGGAGGACGACGCAGGACCATGTCCCGAACCGCGCGCGGCCGGGCGAGGCGCCGGGCGCGTTCCAGCGCCCGTAGGCCCAGACGGCGAGGGCCACCAGCACGAGCCCGAAGAGCGCGGACAGGAGCCCTGCCTCCTGGAGCTGCCCGGCCAGGACCCAGACAAGGTAGGCCACGGTCGCATAGAGGGGGAAGGCCATCGCCTGCTTGAAGGTCTCCATCCAGGCGCCGGGCCGTGGCAGCACCTTCACCGCCGCGGGGAAGGCAGAAAGGAGCAGGTAGGGAGTCGATAGCCCGATCGCGATCACCGTGAAGATTGCAAACGACTCGACGGTCGAGAGGGCGAGCGCGGCGCCAAGCGCCGGCGCGAGGAAGGGCGCGGCACAGGGCGTCGCTGCGACCGTTGCCAGGGCGCCCGTCAGGAAGGAACCCAGGAGACCCGACTTCGACTGGAGCCCCGAGCCGATGCCGGTCGCCGTGAGACCAAACTCGAAGACGCCGCTCATGTTGAGCGCAAAGGCGAGAATCGCGGCCGCCAGCCCGAACACGAACGCGGGCGACTGAAGCTGGAATCCCCAGCCAAGCTGGCTTCCGCCGGCCCTAAGGACCGCGAGGAGCCCTGCAAGGAACCAGAAGGAGACGAGGACTCCGAGCGTGAAGACGAGGCCGTGGAGGGTGACCTTCCTTCGGTCCGAGCCGGCCTGGTTAACGAAGCCCAGGATCTTTATCCCGAGGACCGGGAAGACGCAGGGCATCAGGTTGAGGATCAGGCCCCCGACAAAGGCGAGGGCGAGCGTGCCCAGGAGCCCGCCGGCGGCCGGCGCAGGCGGTGTCCCGCCAGGAGCCGCGGCTGCGACCGCCGCAGCGCCAAAAGCCACGTCCACCCTTAGCCCGGGCAGCGACCCGTCGGGGCGCCATCCCCGCCTGGAGGTGAGGACGCCCTTCAGGCGGCTCATTTCGTTCGGCCCGTCGGGGGCGACGGGGAGCGTGAGCGTGAAGCCGCCCTTTCCGTCGCTCGCGATCTTCTGGGGGAGGTCGCTCGCGATCGTGCCGTCCACCGAGAAGAAATGGATGCCGTCCGGCGCAGGCGCTAGGGGGTTGCCCGACCTCTCGACCTTGAGCACAGCCTCCTTGGGTCCCCGTGTCGCCGAGACAAGCCAGGCCGGGTCGGATGTGGGAAGCTCGGACAGGACGGAGCGGATCCTTGCGCCAAAGACCGGGTCGGGCATCGGGGCCTCCGCCTTCACCGGAAGGGTGAGCGTGAGCTTGGCGCTCCCCGGCACGCATTCGTCCTGGCACATGAGCCAGCTTGCCGAGACCGGAAGCTCCACGGTGGTGCCGGGGGCGAGGTTCGCGGGGGGCGTCAGCTTTACCGGCAGCAGCAGGTCGCCGTCGTAGCCGTTGCCGATCACGTTTCCGCGCGTGTCCGAGAGCAAGGTCGGGGCCGGCCAAAGGATTTCGCCCGCCATCCAGCCGGGCGGCAGGGTCCAGGTGAGTGTCGTCGGGAGCCCCGTGCCCGGATTCACCCAATAGGTGTGCCAATGGGCCTTGTGGATGAAGTGAAGGGCGACCGTGAACGGGGTGCCGGGCTGCACGGAGGCGTCTGCCGAAACGAGAGAGGCGGTCACCTGCGCCCGGGCCGCGGGAGCGGCAAGGAACACGAGGGCGGCTAGGAGCGTGAACGCGAGGCGCTTCATGGTTTTGGAGACCGTCAGGAAGGCGAAGTGTGCCGCCAAAGGGCGCGCCCGCAAGCGCTCAGCCGCCTTTTGCGCCGGCCTGGATCCACCGCTCGATGGTCTGAATCTCCTCGGGCGTGAGGGGCTTGTCGCCGTCGCTCGGCATGGAATCATCGTCGCTAGGGGGCAGGAGCATGCGCCGGATCATGTCGCTTTTATTGGGATTGCCTGGAACGACGGCCGGACCGTCGTCGCCGCCGCGCATGAGCTGGTCATAGGAATCCATCCTGAGCCCCGCCTTATGCTTCTCCGGCCTGTGGCAGGACACGCAGCTGCGCTGGAGGAGCGGGTCCACGTGGATCCGGTAGAACGCCGGGTTGTCGGGGTTCACGCTCCTCAGGCCCCCTTTGACGGCGGCTGCCGGCGCCGCGGCAACCCTCGCCGGAGCGGGCTCCGGGGTAGCGGGCAAGCCCAGGAGGGACCGGAGCCCGGCCGGCATCTTGTCGGTCAGGAAACCGTCGCCGTGCGAAATCGAGCCGCCCCCGTGGGCGGTCCACACCATGAGGCCGAGCGTGAGGACTAGGAGGAAAGGGTAGAGGAGGCCCGCCCTCCCGCGCGCCAGCGCGGCCGCGGCGGCCGCGGCCGTCAGCATCACCCCGGCCCAGAGGTGGTTCGTGACGTCGTGGCCGCGGTAGCCCCCGCTCCAGGCCAGGAGCCAGCCGTCACAGGCGGCCGCGAAGGCGGCGGCGGCCGCGAAGGCGAGCACCCAGCCGGCGGCCGTGCGAAGGTAAGCCCATCCGGCGCGCCGGCCCGCGAGCTCCATCACGGGAACGAGGAAGAGAAAGGCGACCGGCCCATGGACCAGGAGCGGATGGAACCTGCCGATGAACTCCCAGAGGCTGGAATGCTCGCGGCCGTCCGGGGGCAGGCGCTTGGCGAGGACGATGAGGCCGACCCATAGCACGGCGGCGAGGGCGGCCGCTGCTCCGAGGCCTTTGCCGGTCGGCCCTGGCTTGGCCGGCTGCGTTGGGGGTGGTACAGGCATTGCCGTGGGTGCGCGACACGATGGGCGACCCCATCGGGGGCTGGCAAACCAACAAGTTCCCGCGCTTGCGCGACCGGGCGCGATCGGCCAAGGTGTCGCGCTTTCCGCAGCCTTTCCCATGGAACGCGCGGCATCAACTCCCCTCGTGAAGACCCTCCGCATCGCCTCATGGACCGCAGTCTCCATGCTCGGCGCGCTAAGCGTCGCCGTCCTTGCGCTCTCGCGGGGCGAGCAGGTGAGCGCCCTCTGGATGGTCGTTGCCGCCACCTGCGTGTTCGCGATCGCCTACCGGTTCCACTCGGCCTGGCTCATGGCCAGGGTGCTCACGATCGACGAGATGAGGGCCCCGCCGTCGGAGACCCACTCGGACGGGAAGGACTTCGTCAGGACCAACCGGTGGGTCGTCTTCGGGCACCATTTTGCGGCCATCGCGGGCCCTGGTCCCCTGGTGGGCCCGGTGCTCGCCGCGCAATTTGGCTACTTGCCGGGATTCCTGTGGATCCTCGTGGGTGCGGTCTTTGGCGGGGCCGTCCACGACAGCATCATCCTCTTCTGCTCGGTGAGGCGCGGCGGGCGCTCGCTCGGCCGGATGGTCCGGGACGAGGTGGGGCCCTTTGCCGGCCTCGCGGCCCTTGTCAGCATCACGGCCATCTCGGTCGTGCTCCTGGCGGTCCTGGCTCTTGTGGTGGTAAACGCGCTAGCCGAGTCGCCGTGGGGCGTCTTCACGATTGCGGCCACGATGCCGATCGCCCTTGTCATGGGGGTGGCGCTCCGCTCGGGCGGCCACAAGAGAAGGGTCCTCGGGTGGGTGACCGCGCTCGGGATCGCGGGCCTGTTTGCCGCCTCCTGGGGAGGCCAGTTCATTTACGGCACCCCGCTTGAGGCGTTGCTGACGCTCAGGGGAACGACGCTCGCCTGGTGGATCATGGGCTACGGACTGATCGCATCCATTGTCCCGGTCTGGCTCATCCTGGCGCCGCGCGACTACCTGAGCACGTTCATGAAGATCGGGACGATCGTGGCCCTGGGCCTGGCGATCGCGCTCCTCGGCCCCCAGCTCCGGATGCCCTCCCTCACGAGGTTCATCGACGGCACGGGTCCCGTGTTCGCGGGCCCGGTGTTCCCCTTCTGCTTCATCACGATCGCCTGCGCGGCCATATCGGGCTTCCACGCGATCGTTTCCTCGGGCACGACTCCCAAGCTCCTCCCGGGCGAGCGCGACATCCGGACAGTGGGCTACGGCGCGATGATGACCGAGATGTGCGTCGGCATCATGGCGATCATCGCGGCGTGCGCGCTTGAGCCCGGCCAGTACTTCGCGATCAACATGAAGGGCGAGGCGGTGGCCGTGACCCGGCAGATCTCCGCGCTCGGGTTCGCGGTCACGCCCGCGGACATGTCCGCGCTCGCGGCGAGCGTGGGCGAGAAGACGATGATCGGCCGCGCCGGAGGGGCCCCCACCTTCGCCCTCGGCATGGCCCGGATGCTCTCGGGCGCCTTCCACGGGAAGGCGGCGCTCGCCGTGTGGTACCACTTCGCGATCATGTTCGAGGCGATGTTCATCCTGACGACGATCGACGCCGGCACCCGCATCGGCCGCTTCCTTGTCCAGGATCTCCTGGGACTCGCATGGAAGCCCCTCGGGGAGACGCGGTCCTTTGCCGGCAATGTCGGGGCGACCACGCTTTTCGTGGGAGGGTGGGGATGGTTCCTCTACCAGGGCGTCGTGGACCCGCTCGGTGGCATCAACTCGCTCTGGCCCATCTTCGGGGTCGCAAACCGGCTCCTCGCGGTGATCGCGCTTTCACTTGGGACAACGGTGCTGATCAAGATGGGTCGCGCCCGGTACCTCTGGGTGACGCTGCTCCCCCTGGCCTGGCTCCTGGCCGTGACGATGACCGCGGGCTGGATGAAGATCCTGAGCCCGGACCCGCGGCTGGGCTTCCTCGCCGCCGCGAACGCCGCCACGAGCCCCCGGCTTGCGTTCAACGCCCATGTGGATGCCGCCGTTACGGGCATGTTCCTGCTCCTCACCCTCGTGGTCGTCCTTGCGAACGCCCGCGTGTGGGCGCTCCTCCTCGCGGGCAGGCGTGCGCCCGACCTCCGCGAGGAGCCGTTTGTCGCCTCGAGGGCGGTCGATCAGACCTCGTAGGCCGGGAGGACCTTGTCCACCCGAACCTTGTCAAGGCGCGCGTACGTGGGGACGCCTGCGTCGTGGGGAAGCACGACCTCGCCCTGGATGAGCGGCTGGGCGTAGCGCAGGAACTGGAAGTTCATGCTGACCAGGTCCTCGTTGATCCACTCGCGCGGAAGCTTCTTGGTGCCGTTGGCGATCTCGCTCAAGGCGGCAAGCCCGGTCTCGACCGTGTAGTGCTCGGCGTCCCCGCGGACTAGCGTCACCATCTTGTCGGACTCTCCGGCAATGGCGGCGCGGACCGCGGCCTGCCCGACGAGGAAGGCCTCGTCGACATCGGTCTTGGAGGCGGCGTGCGCGGCGGCGCGCTGGATGAGGCCCGGCTGGGCGACCCGGACCTTCGCGGTCGGTATGGCCGTCCCGATGATCTGCCCGAGGGCCTCGCCCGCACCGCCCAGCTTGGCGTGCCCGAAGGCGTCGGTGGCGGAGTCGGCCGCCAGGTAGTTGCCATCGGCGTCGACCAGGCCCTCGGCGACCACGATCAGGCAGTACTTCTCGCGTTTCAGGACCCGGCGGACGTCCTCAAGGACCTTCTCCTGGTTGAACGGGACCTCGGGGAGGAGGATGAGGTGCGGCGGGTCGTGGGGATGGTCACGGCGCTTGGCGAGCGCGGTGCCCGCCGCGATCCAGCCGGCGCTCCGGCCCATGACCTCGATGATCGAGACCAGGTCGCCCTGGCCCATCGCCTCGTTGTCGCAGGCCACCTCGCGGACGGTGGTCGCCAGGTACTTGATCACGCTGCCGTATCCGGGGCAGTGGTCGGTGCCGGTGAGGTCGTTGTCGATCGTCTTCGGCACGCCGATCACGCGCAGCTCATACCCCTGCTGCTGGGCGAGCTTGGCGATCTTGTCGGCCGTGTCCTGGGAGTCGTTGCCCCCGATGTAGAAGAAATAACGGATGTTGTGGGCCTTGAAGACCTCGAGGACGCGCTCGAAGTCCTGCTGTTTCTTGAGCTTGTAGCGGCAGGTGCCGAGTGCGGCGCCCGGGGTGTGGCGGAGGGCGCGGATCTGCTGCTGGGACTCCGAGGCCAGGTCGACCAGGTCCTCCTGGAGGATGCCGAGCACGCCGTTCAGGCCGCCGTAGATCTCCTCGATCGCCTCGTGGTTCAAAGCCTCGGCCACGATGCCGGCTAAGCTTGCGTTGATGACGGAGGTCGGCCCACCGGATTGACCTACCAGGATGTTACCTACGAGTTCAGCCATTTGGAAAGTTATAGAGGATTATCGGGACAGTGAGGGTCCACTAAAGCGCGGCCCCGAGGGGTGCGCAATTGAAAAGTTCGGAACGCCCCGAAACGGGTCAGAGCAAGCGCGCGGGACGGTAGGCGGCCGATCCCTTGATGCGTTTGGCGATGGGCTTCACCTCGGCGACGAACCCGTCCACCTGGTTCGGGGCCGCCCCGACAAAGCGCGCGCTTTCCGCAAGTATCGCCTGGAGCGCCTTCTTGCCTAGGCCGATCCTCCGGTCGCCCGCCAGGCGGTCGATCAGGTCGGGCCCGGGCGTGCCGGAGCGCATGGACTTAACGGCCGCGAGCGCATGCTCCTTTATGGCCTCGTGGGCCGTCTCGCGGCCCGCGCCGCGCTTCACCGACTCCATGAGGATCGTGGTCGTGGCTAGGAAGGGCAGGTTGCGCTCGTTCTCCTGCGCGATCGCCGACGGGAAGACCTCCATCTGCTCAAGCACGGTGAGGAAGGTCTCCAGGCCCCCGTCGATCGCGAGGAACGAGTCGGGAAGGGCCACCCGGCGCACGACCGAGCACGACACGTCGCCCTCGTTCCACTGGTCGCCCGCGAGCGCGCCCGCCATGGTCACGTAGCCCCCGAGGATCGTCGAGAACCCGCAGATCCTCTCGCAGTTGCGGGCGTTCGCCTTGTGGGGCATCGCGCTCGACCCAACCTGGCCGTCCTGGAAACCCTCGGTCAGGAGTCCCGCACCGGCCATGAGCCGCATCGTGGTCGCGAAGCTTGCCGCGGCCGCGCCCACCTGGTGAAGGGCGGAGACCACGTCAAAGTCGAGGCCCCGCGGATAGACCTGGCCCACGTTGCGTAGCGAGGCCGGGATTCCGAGGTGCTTGAGGACGTGGTTTTCCAGGTCCGCCACCTTGTCCGCCCGGCCCCCGAGGAGCGTAAGCTGGTCAAGCTGCGTCCCCACGGCGCCCTTGAGTCCCCGAACCGGGTAGCGGTCGATCAGGCCCTCCAGCCGCTCGAGCGCTATCAGGAGCTCCTGGCCGAACATCGCCATCCGCTTGCCGAAGGTCGTGGGCTGAGCCGGCACATTGTGCGTCCGGGCCGTGATCATGAGGTCGCGGTGCTCCTCCGCGCGCTTGGCGACGAGGACAAGGGCCGCCGCGAGCTTAACCCTCACGAGCTTCAAGCTCTTGAAGATCTGGAGCTGCTCCACGTTCTCGGTGAGGTCCCGGCTCGTCAGCCCGAGGTGGATGAACTGGCGCTTTGCGAGCTCCGAGAACTCCTCGATCCGCGCCTTCACGTCGTGGAGCGTCACGCGCTCCCGCTTGGCGATCGATCCGAGGTCGATCTTCGCCTTCACCTTCTCATAGTCCCTGATGGCCTCCGCCGGGATCGGGACGCCGAGCTCGCGCTGGGCCTTCATGACGGCGATCCAGAAGTCGCGCTCGAGGAGGACCTTTCCTCGCTGCGACCAGATGTCCCTCATCTCGGTCGAGGCGTAGCGCTCGGCCAGGACATTAGGGAAGATTTCGCGGGGCAGGGGATCGGACGGCTCGTTCACAGCAAGGCGCCGAGTTAAGCCCGCGCGTTGTCGAAAGCCACTGGAAAAGCGCGTGACGCCTCTAGGCCGCTCCCGACCGCGCCGCCGGGGCCGCCAGGCAGCGTACCGCCAGGTCCCTCAGGACCTCCTCCTGCCCGCCCGGCCTCTGGATGATCTCCTCGAACGCGTTGATGAACTCCCGCTGGTTGTCGATCAGGCGCTTGAGGTTCGGGAGGGGGCCTGACCCCGCCAGCTTGCCGACGTACCACGGGTTCTGGGTGAACACGTTGTAGGAGCTTTTCTCCGCGGCGGCCTCCCCGTACTTGGCTGCATGGGAGGCTGCAGCCCGCTGCAGGCCGTCGACTCCCCTGGGGCTCACCCGCGCGTCGCCCGCGTCCACGAGGGCCCGCACCTGGGTAAGGATCCGGTTGCGATTCTGGAGCGCCGAGAGGACCGGGCGGGCGTCGCCGCCCGCGAAGAAGTGGCGTTCCAAGGCGGCGAGCGTCCACTGCAGGTCGCCGCTGAAGAACGCGTCCGCCGTCTCGAAAAAGTCCCCCTGTGCGGCGTTCGGCGACAGGTCCGCCACGCTCTTCTCGTCGATCAGCGCGCCCTCCGCGGCGTGCGTCGCCAGTTTGTGCACCTCCTCCACGAGGAGGCGGGTGTTGGCGCCGACCTTGGCAAGGAGGAGCTCGAGGGCGCCGGGCCCGAAGCCGACCCCGATCGCCTTGGCCTCGGCCCGGACCACGGCCGCCAGGCCCTCGGCGTCCTCGCCGTTGTCGGCGAGCGCGAAGTCGGCGCTCTTCTCGCACCACTTGGGGAAGGACCGCCTGCGGTCGACCGGCGCCGCCGTGATGAGGACGGCCGTCTCCTCGGGGTTTACGGACTCAAGGAGCCCCTGGAGGTCCTCCACGCACTTGAGAGTGGTCTCCGCCTTCCCCGTGACGCTGTCCGCCAGGAAGTTCACGTCCTTAAGCCACACGACCCGTTTTCCCCCGAACATGGGGACCGTCTGAACGGCCTCGCGGAAACGGTTCACGGCGGTCTCGACCTCGTCCACGTTCGCCGCGAACCCGTTCACGACTTCGCGCGAGAACTCGTCCGACGCGTCCCCGGCGAGCTCCTCAAAGCGCTTCCTTCCCATGCGACCCACGAGAAAGTCGTCCTGCCCGCAGATGAAGGAGAAGTTCCGGGTGGCGGCGGTCATGGCAAGGGGGATTCGACCGGAAGGGCCTTTCCGGCACAATTTAAAACAGGCTGGGGCTTATTGGGTCGCGCAGAGACTTGCGTGGAAAGCCCTTAGCCCGTAGGTCCGGTGGGTGAGTCCGACAGCACCGCCCCCACCCGCCAGCGAGAAATCCTGGCGGTATGACCTTGCTCTGTTGGCGGTGCTTTTTGGGGCGCTCTTTGCCTGGAGGCTCGGTAGCGCAGCGCTGATAAATCCCGACGAGGGCCGCTATGCGGAGGTCCCGAGGGAGATGGTCGCGAGCGGCGACTGGGTGACGCCCCGGCTCGACGGGGTTCCCTATTTCGAGAAGCCGCCGCTCATGTACTGGGCCGTGGCCGCATGCGAGGCCGCCTTCGGCCCCAGCGAATGGTCGGTGCGGCTAGCACCGGCGCTCTTCGGCGTCGCGGGGATCCTTTCGGCGTATGCGGCGGGCCGCAGGCTCTACGGCCGCGATGCGGGGTTCTGGTCGGCCGTCGTCCTCGGAACCTCGCTCCTGTACCTGGCGATGGGCCACATTGTGACGCTCGACATGGCCGTATCGGTGCTCATGAGCGCCACCCTTTTCTGCTTCATTTTGGGCATGAGGGAGGAGCCGGGCGCAGTCCGCCGGTGGCTGTTCTACGGGCTCTACGCCAGCGCCGCACTCGCCACCCTCACCAAGGGGCTCATGGGATTCCTGGTCACGGGGGCCGTCATGTTCCTCTGGGTCCTCCTCCTTAACCAGTGGCGGCGCCTCTGGCCGCTCTACCTCCCAAGCGGGGTCATCCTCTTCCTTGCGATTGCGCTTCCCTGGCACTTCCTGATCGCCGGCCGCAACCCGGGGTGGGCGCACTTCTACCTCATCTACGAGCACTTCCAAAGGTATTCCGACACGAGCCACGGCCGGTACGAGCCGTTCTGGTACTTCATTCCGATCCTTCTCCTGGGGCTCTTCCCATGGACCGGGTTTCTCTGGTCCTCGTTCCGCGAGGCGCTCGCAGGGGGCTGGGCCCGTCGCAGGGAGAACGCCGCCGCCTGGTTCCTGGCGATCTGGGCGGCCTTCATCTTCCTCTTCTTTAGCTATTCCAAGTCGAAGCTGATCCCCTACATCCTCCCGGTGTTCCCCGCGGTCGCGGTCATCGTGGGCCGGTGGCTCGCGGGGACCCTTGCGGAACGGGATGCATTCAGGCGGATGAGGCCGGGCTTAAGGACCTTCACGTTCCTGTGCGGGCTCATTGCGGCGGCCCTCTGCGTCGCGGTGCTAAAGCCCGGTTTGATCCGGGACGCTGCCCAGGCCACCGAGCTCCGGCCCTTTGCGTTTGTCCTCGCCGCGATCCTCCTGGTCGGGGGCTTAAGGGCCATGATCCAGCGGGGCGATTCCGCCGCGCGCGGCGCCCTGACGGCCATGTGCCTGACGCTCGTGTTCCTGATCGGTGTCCTCCTGTTTGCCATGCCGATCATCGACAACAAGAGCACGAAGGACCTTGCGATCGCGGCACGCGGCGTCGTGAAGACCGGCGACAAGGTGTACCACTATCACGGGTTCTTCCACGACTTCACCTACTATTCCGGCGGCGTGGTGGGCCTGGTCCACTACACCGACGAGCTCGAGCTCCAGTTCCTGGACCCGGCCGAGAGGGCGGCCCGCTTCATCGATGACGCGGACTTCCGGAAGCAGTGGGAGGGACCGGGCCGGGTCTTCGCCGTCGCCAGGATCCGGGACGCCGCGGGGCTCTTCTCGGATCCGTCCTTCCACTACCATCTCCTGGCCACCGGGTCCCACCACTATCTTTTCAGCAACCAGCCTTGAGGATTTGCTGTCTGGCCCCAAGTATTCCCCCCGCAATGCCCTCGCCCGCAACCGCAACCCCCCCCAAGCCCGCGGCCCCTTTCCTGCCCTTCACGCGGCCGTCGATCGACGACGCCACCGTGGCCGGCGTGGCCGAGGTGTTGCGCTCCGGGTGGCTTTCCTCGGGACCCCAGGTGAAGGCCTTCGAGGCGAAGCTCTCCGAGTTCCTCGGGGGCCGCCCTGTCCGGGTGTTCAATTCCGGGACCTGCACCATGGAGATCGCCCTCCGGATTGCGGGCGTCCAGGCCGGCGACGAGGTGATCACGACCCCGCTCAGCTGGGTCGCGACGAGCAACGTCGTGCTCGAGGTCGGGGCGAAGCCGGTCTTCGTGGACATCGACCCGGCGACGAGGCTCCTGGACCTCGATAAGGTTGAGCGCGCGATCACGCCCAGGACCCGAGCGATAATCCCCGTCGACCTTTCCGGCCTGCCGGTCGACCGCGACCGGCTGAACGCCATCGCCTCCAAGCACAAGCTCAGGGTCGTCGAGGACGCGGCGCAGTCCTTCGGGAGCACCTGGAAGGGCAGGAGGATCGGCTCCTTCGGCGACTTTGTCTCCTTCAGCTTCCACGCGAACAAGAACATCACGACGTCGGAGGGCGGATGCCTCGTCGTGAACGATGAGCGCGAGGCGAAGCTTGCCGAGCAGTACCGCCTTCAGGGCGTCGTGAGGACGGGCCCGGACGGCATGGAGGTGGATCTCGTCGGAGGTAAGTACAACATGACCGACATCGCGGCCCGGATCGGCCTGGGCCAGCTCCCGCACCTGGACGCGTTCACGGCGAAGCGCCGCGAACTGGCGCGTGCCTATTTCGAGGAGTTGGCGCAACCGTCGGTGGCCGCCCTTGGGCTCGGACTGCCCGTGGCCAATTTCACGGATACAAACTGGCACATGTTCCAGGTCGTGCTCCCTGAGGCCCGCCTCTCCCTTAAACGGGCTGGGGTCATGGATGCGCTCCATGCGGCAGGGATCGGCTCGGGCGTCCATTATCCGGCGATCCACCTTTTCAAGCTCTACCGCAGGATGGGCTGGAAGGACGGCGACTTCCCCCACGCCGAGTACACCGGCCGCAACATCCTCACGCTTCCCCTGTTCCCGGCCATGGTCCGCGAGGACGTGTCCCGGGTCGTCCAAGCCCTTGCCTCGATCCTGGAGACACACCGCACCCCATGAGCACGGCACCCGACCTGTCCGTCGTCATCCCGGTCTACAACGAGGCGCTCAACCTGCCGCTCCTTTTCTCGAGGCTCTACCCGGTGCTCGACGGCCTTGGGAGGAAGTACGAGATCCTTTTCACCAATGACGGGAGCGCCGACGCGTCGCTTGAGCTCCTGAAGGCGCAGTTCAAGGCCCGCCCCGACGTGACGCGCGTCATCGACTTTAACGCCAACTACGGCCAGCACATGGCGATCATGGCGGCGTTCGAGCGCGTCCGGGGCCAGGTGATCGTTACCCTTGACGCCGACCTGCAGAACCCCCCCGAGGAGATCCCAAAGCTCCTGGCGCTCATTGATGTCGGCCATGACTACGTGGGCGGCTTCCGGATCAACAGGAAGGACAGCCTCTTCAGGACCGTCGCCTCCCGAATCATCAACGGGGTGCGCAAGAGCACGACCTCGATCGAGATGACGGACCAGGGCTGCATGCTGCGCGCCTACAAGCGCCCGATCATCGAGGCGATCGTCCGAAGCGGGGCCAACAACACCTTCATTCCCGCCCTGGCCTACAGCTTCTCGGGAAACCCGACCGAGGTGGGCGTGAAGCACGAGGAGCGGCATGCCGGTGTGTCGAACTACTCCCTCTACATGCTGATCCGGCTCAACTTCGACCTGATCACGGGGTTCTCGCTGGCCCCGCTGCAGATCTTCACGATGGTCTCCATGGCGTGCGCGGCGGGGAGCTTCATCCTCATGGTCTGGCTAGCGCTCCGCCGGCTGATCGTCGGCCCGGAGGAGGGGGGCCTCTTCACCCTCTTCGGCATCCTCTTCTTCCTGATAAGCGTCACGATGGTCGGGATCGGGCTCATCGGGGAGTACGTCGGGCGCACCTACCAGGTCGTGCGCGTGCGGCAGAGATATTTTGTGCGGGAAATGATCGAGGCACCGGAGTAGGCGGCACGGCGCGCGCATGCCCGCTCCCAGGATACTCTTCTTTGGCTACAGCGAGGTGGGCCACGACTGCCTTTCGCTCCTCTTGGAGCGCGGCGACAACGTGGTCGCGCTCATCACCCACGAGGACAACCCGAACGAGAAGATCTGGTTCAAGACCCCGGCAGTTGCTGCGCGCGAACACGGCATAGCGGTCCACACCCCGGAGCGGGTGGGAACGCCTGAGTGGCGGGAGCGGATCGAGGCCCTGCAGCCTGACCTGATCCTGTCGGTGTATTATAGGAACATGATCGGCATGAAGCTCCTCGACCTTGCGCGCCTCGGGGCGTTCAACATGCACGGCTCGCTTCTGCCAAGGTACCGGGGAAGGGCCCCGATCAACTGGGCGGTCCTCAATGGGGAGCCCCGGATTGGGATGACGCTTCACCGGATGGTGAAGGAGCCCGACGCGGGGGCCATAGTGGACCAGGAGGGCGTGGAGATCGGGCCGCGCGACACGGCCGAGCAGGCGTTCCGAAAGGTCCTCCCCTGCGCTCGCATGGTGCTTGCCCGCCAGATCGACCGACTCCTGGGCGGCACAGCGGTCGAGACGCCGCAGGACGAATCCCAAGCCACGTATTTCGGGGGGCGAAAACCCGAGGACGGCCGGATCAACTGGGCTCAGGCATCACGCCAGATCTTCAACCTGGTGCGCGCGGTGGCCGATCCCTATCCGGGTGCGTTCACCGACATGGGCTCGGCGCGCCTCATGGTCTGGTGGGCCGAGGCCGATACGCCCGCGACGCGCGGCAGAAGGGGAAAGCCGGGAGAAATCCTCTCCTTGTCGCCGCTTGTGGTGGCGACGGGTGACGGCGCGATTGAGATTACGAAGCTGGAATGGAAGGGCGGCCCCGCGCCCTCCATTGGGGTTGGCCAGATTCTCCGGTAGGCAGCGAAACGCTCGCGGGCGCCCTCAGGATGCGCCCGGCTTGCACCGGATAGTGGCATGGGAGGCATCCTCTTTTACCCTATATGGTCTTTCAACGGTCTTTACACGGCATCCCGGGCTTTCCGCCTCTGTTTTGCTGTAAGAAACGGCTGCAAAATCGAGCCAATATCAATTGTTAATCGATTATGAGATAGTCGATTACAATTATTTTTAGCGGCCCTAATTTCTTGGCACACAAGCGGCTTAATACCGGCCGCGGACATTAAATCCGCGTTAACGCCAGACCACCGACAGCTGAGCCTGCCCGGCTTCAACCAAACCACGCCCCAAAACGCCACTAGCCTGAATCCCACCGACTATGCCTGAACCAACCACCAATACACCGACGATGAAGCCCACGCTGGGCCTCACCGGTCTAACCATCAACGCGATGGCCCTGATCGCGCCCGGCGCGTTCCTGTGGCTGACATTCCAAGAGCAAGCCCTCTACGGCGCACCTGCAGCAGGAGCGTCCATGTGGTTTGGAATCGTCGGCGCGCTCCTCTTGTGCTTGGCGACCGCGGTGAGCTACGCGGAACTCTCCAAGCTCTATCCGGGCGCGGGTTCATCCTACTTCTACGCCGAGCAAGCCTTCATCTCGAAGACCAAGGCTTTCAAGTTCGCCCGCATCGTGAAGTTCTTCACCGGTTGGGCCAGCCATCTCTACTACTGGGTCTACCCGGGGTGCATGGTGGGCGTCACGGCGATCCTGGCGGGATACCTCCTGAACCAGTTCTGGCCGGACACGTTCAGCTCCAACTACAACAGCCCGCTGTTCATGATCCTCTTCTGCGTAGTGTTCACGATCGGCGTCGGCTACATCGCCTTCCGGGGCGTCACGGGCACGACGGCGGTGAACATGGCGATCAACATCATCCAGATCTCCGCGCTCCTCGTCTTCTCGGTCATCGCGATCGCGTACCGCACGAAGCACGCCGACGGCTCGGTCGGCTACCACCTCTCAAATGGTGTCGCCGTCAACTACCAGGTCTTCCAGGACACGGTTAAGGACGACAAGGGGGCCCCGATGCCCGTCTTGGACGCCAACAACAAGCCCACCGTGGACGACAAGGGACAGCCCGTGTACCAGATGGCTGACCAGACGGACAAGGACGGCAACCCGGTCCCGGCCGACAAGGACGGCAAGGCCGTGACGGATCCCAAGCTCGCGGCGCCCTTCACGGTGAGCTACGCCGTGACCGACGCCTACTCGACCGACCCGGCAACGAAGGTGACGACCTTCAACTTCCACCCGACGGCCAAGTCGGTCATCGGGCCGCACAGCTTCAACTTCGTCTTCATCCAGGCCTGCGTCGCGATCCTGATCCTCGTCGGGTTTGAATCCGTGACCGCCATGGGCGAGGAGGCTAAGAATCCGAAGAAGGACATCGGCCGGGCCGTGCTCCTCTCCCTGGTCATCCAGGGCGCGGTGTGCTACCTGATCGAGTACTTCGCGGCCAACTACTTCCTGCACAACGGCTACACGCTGCCGCAGGCGTCGGGATCCGGGGCGCCCATAGGCGACATGATGGTGATTGTCGGGACCTGGCTCTTCGGGAGCTACCAGGCCGGCCGCGCCTTCATGCTTGTCCAGGCCTTCACGGTCTTCCTGGCGCTCATCGGCACCACGCTGGCCTGCCTGAGCACGGGGGCCCGCGTCACCTACGCCATGGGCAGGGATGAGGAAGTGCCCTCGCACTTCGGCCTCCTCCACGGCAAGACGCTCTCGCCCCACCGCTCGATCTGGACCCTGTCGGTCATCTCGATCATCATCGGGATCATCACGGTCTCGGTCTACCTCGGTGGAACGACCCCGGCGGCGCTCGACAAGCACAACATGTGGTACAGCTTCGGAATCTTCGCCCCGGAGACCTACGCAAAGCTGCCGAACACGCTCCTGATCATCACGCTCATCAGCAACTTCGGCACCTTCCTCCTCTACATGACGACCTGCATCATCGCGATCGTCGCGTTCCGCGAGCACCACATGTTCAATGGCTTCAAGCACCTGGTGGTGCCGGTGTTCGGCCTCCTGGCGAACTTTGCTTGCATGCTCTTCTACCTGATCGGTCCCTGGACCGTCGCGGGAATGAGCGTGAAGGAGCCCTACATCGCCCTCGGCGTGGCAGCCGTGTGGGGCATCTACGGGTTGATCTACTTCGCCAGGAGCAGCAAGGCGAAGGGCAAGGAAATGATCCTGACGGCCAAGCCGGCAGTTTGATTTGACCTGACCCGCCCAAAGAGTTCCATGGCCCCGCCTGCGCATCGCAAGCGGGGCCATTTATTTTACCCCGACCCATGCGACTGCGCTACGCCAAGATAACCGACATTGGGCCCACGAGGCCCGTAAACGAGGACTGGATGGATTTTTGGGAATCGCCGGACCCCCTGATGCGCGAGAAGCAGGGGAGCGTCGCGGCCCTTGCGGACGGCGTGGGCGGCTATGACAACGGCGAGGTGGCGAGCCGCCTGGCTGTCGACACGGCGATCAGGAATTTCCAGGACACCCAGGGCGACATGAAGCCCTACGCCCTCCTCAGGCGCATGTTCACGGCGGCCTGCGCCGCGGTTCACGACAATTCCATCTCCGAGTTCAAGGGACGCAAGATGGCCACGACGCTCGTGGCCTCAATCTTCCGGGACGGCGCCGTGTGCGTGGCAAACGTCGGCGACACCCGCTCGTATTTCATCCGGCAAAAGACCATCAAACGCCTGACGACCGACCACGTATCGACGTCGGTGCCCGTAAAGCTCGGAATGATGCTCGAGCGCCAGGCGATGGCTAGCCCCAAGCGGAGCGAGCTCACCCGCAGCCTGGGAGCCGAACCCTTCTGCCAGCCCGACTTTGCGACCCAGCTCCTCCACCACGGGGATTTTGTGCTCCAGTGCACGGATGGGCTGCATGCCTTCGTGCTCGACGAGGAGATGCGCGAGATCGTTTGCAGGTCGCACCCGTACGACGCCTGCAAGGAACTTGTGGCACTGGCGCAAAAGCGGGGCAGCGACGACAACGTGACGCTCCAGATCATCGAGGTGCGCAACTGGGAGCAGGTGGCGCAGACCGCCCGGTCGACGCTCGGCAACGATGCGACCCCGAGCAAGAAGGTGGTGGCCGCGGCCGCAGCCGCCACCGGCTCAAGTGATCCCGGCCCGGGCAAGGTGCTCGACGGGAGGTTCGAGATCACGGACCTAGTGGCCCGCAGCAACATGGCCTCGATCTTCAAGGCAAATGACCGGAAGACCGGCCAGAGCGTGGCCATCAAGATGCCGCTCATGGCGCTCGAGAGCGACATCGCGGGATTCGAGCGCTTCCAGCGGGAGGAGGAGATCGGCGCGCGCCTGAACCATCCTGCGATCCTCAAGGTCATCAAGGTTGAGGAGCCGAAGAGCCGGCCCTACCTTGTGATGGAGTTCCTTGAGGGAAAGACACTTGCCGAGGTTATCAACAAGAGGAAGACGCTCTCGGAGGGAGAGGCCATGGCATATGCGAGCCAGATCTGCGACGCGCTCGAATACCTTCACCAGAACGGCATCACGCACCGCGATATGAAGCCCCAGAACATCATGGTCTGCAAGGATGGCAGCCTAAGGCTGTTCGACTTTGGCATAGCGCGGGTCGAGGCCGCGCGTCGCCTGACGTTTGTGGGCCTGACTCCCGCGCTCGGGACACCCGACTACATCTCGCCCGAGCAGGTCAAGGGCAAGCGCGGCGACCACCGGAGCGACATCTACAGTCTTGGAGCCATCCTCTACGAGCTGGTGACAGGCGCCACACCGTTCCAGGGCGAGAGCCCCTACGTCGTCATGAACGCCCGGATCACCGGGGACCCTGAGGCACCGCGGAAACTCAATCCGGAGATGAACCCGGCGCTCGAGGAGATCATCCTTCATGCGCTCGAGCGCGACCCGAAAAAGCGATACCAGAGCGCGATCGACATGAAGCGGGAGCTGGATGACCTGAGCAAGGTGGAGATCACGCACCGTGACCAGCGCCTGAGGGCGCCCCAGCCTTGGAAGGGCAAGAGCCACACGGCGCTCATGATCGGCGGGATCGTCCTCCTCCAGGTCATCCTCTTCCTCGCGCTCTACCTGCTTCTTTCCCGCAAGCATCACGGATAACCTGCGCATTGGTCCCTTGTCCGTGCGGGCGTCCCGGCCACGCGCGGGGGCTTGTTAACCCCAAGCATATATAGCGCGGACACCATGATATTGCGCCCTCGGGAGGCCGTTTATCTTCCCCATTGAGGAGCGAGATCGGTATCGAAGGGCCAATATATAAGGGTCCCGGGTATCTTGGAAACATTAAGAAAACATTAAGAAAACCGCCCAAAAGGCCCATTTTGGCGACAAATTGGCGTTAATTCGAGAATCAGGGGGTTGATTTTTGAAAACAGCGCGTCATCGCGGCAAAAAATCCGGAGGTATTTGGGGTATGGCATCAATGCTGCTACCCCGTCGCGCAGGCGACTCCAACTACGGTCGCCGTAGTGTCACTAACCTCCCTACTGCCGAACACCCGTATGAACAAGAAACTGTACCCTATGTATCTGTGCGCGCTGTCCCTGTGCGCCGCGTCAGCCCGAGCCCAGACCGCCCCAGCTGCTCCCGCAGCGCCGGCCGCAGCCGCTCCAGCAGCCGCAGCGCCGGCGGCAGCCGCCGCACCCGCGGCCGCGCCTACCTCACCGGTGTCGACGCCCTCGATGGAAGGGCCGCTTGCCGTGAACTTGAAGCCCGAGAGCTTCGACGTCCCGGATTTCGGCAAGATCTACGTCTCGGGCGCCGTTACCGCCATCGCTCTCGCGGATACGCCCTATCCGTCATACGAGAAGGGCGCCTACGCTGACCTGAGCAACGCCCAGGTCTTCGTGCAGAAGGTCGACGGAGCATTCCAGTTCTTCCTCGATGCGGGAACCTATTCGTTCCCGACGGTCGGCGTCCCTTATACGGAGTCCGGCAGCACCAACACCGCCACTTTCGGCGCGCTGCCGATCGGCTTCCTAAAGTACGTGAACGGCAACTTCTCGATCCAGGCCGGCAAGCTGCCGACCCTGATCGGCGCCGAGTACGGATTCACGTATGAGAACATGAACATCTCCCGGGGTCTCCTCTGGAACCAGGAGCCGCTCATCAGCCGCGGCGTGCAGGCCAATTACACGGCGGGCCCCGTCGCCTTCAACGTATCTTGGAATGACGGGTTCTACTCGAACCGTTTCAACTGGCTGACCGGTGCGGCGACTTGGACCATCAACACCTCCAACACGCTTGAAATCGTCGGCGGCGGAAACCTCGGCACGACCGATTACGGATCCTCGGCGACGCCTGAGATCCTGAACAACGACTCGGAGATCGTGAACCTGATCTACTCGTACACCTCCGGTGCGTGGACCGCGCAGGCCTACTTCCAGTATGCCGACTCGGGCAACGCCTCGGCGGTCGGCGTGAAGGACACCTCGACCACGGGCGTCGGCGTCCTCGTCAACTACGCCGTTCCGAACACGAACTGGAACCTGTCGTTCCGCGGTGAGGACATCACGTCCTCCGGCAGCCCCACGGACGGGTCCGCAAACCTGCTCTACGGCGCGGGCAGCAAGGCCTATTCGTTCACGTTCACCCCGACCTACCAGTCGGGCGTCTTCTTCACCCGGGGTGAGGTCTCGATAGTCGGGGCTTCCTCAACGACCCGCGGCGATGCCTTCGGCAAGACCGGGACTAGCACGTCCCAGGCACGTTTCGCGATCGAAACCGGAATCCTGTTCTAAGCAGCTGACACCTCGAAGGCCCGCGTCCCTGCCAGGGCGCGGGCCTTTTTGCGTCTGGGCGGAACGCTCTTCTTTCGTGTCATTTGCAGGATTTCGTGGTTAATCCTAGCGAACATCCATGCCCCTACGCGTCCTCATCCTCGGTGCCAACGGTTTCATCGGCAGCTCCCTCACCCATGCCATCCTGAAGAAGAAGGACTGGGAGGTCTACGGCATGGACGTCGGGGACCACAAGCTGGGCGACTGCCTCGGGAACCCGAGGTTCAAGTTCGTGGAGGGGGACATCACGATCTCCCGGGAGTGGATCGAGTACCACGTGAAGAAGTGCGATGCCGTCCTTCCCCTGGTCGCCATCGCCAACCCGGTCCAGTACGTGAAGGACCCGCTCCGGGTCTTCGAGCTCGATTTCGAGGCGAACCTGGAGATCGTGCGCAAGTGCGCCAAGTACAAGAAGCGCATCATCTTCCCCTCGACCTCGGAGGTCTACGGGATGTGCCCCGACCGGGAGCTCAACGAGGAGACGAGCTCGCTGGTCTACGGGCCCATCGAGCGCCAGCGATGGATCTATGCGAACTCGAAGCAGCTCCTGGACCGGGTGATCTACGCGTACGGCGTCCGCGACGGCACCGACTACACGCTCTTCCGGCCCTTCAACTGGATCGGGCCCAAGCTCGACAATGTCATGGAGCCCAAGGAGGGGAGCTCGCGGCTCTTCACGCAGTTCATATCGAACGTCATCTTCGAGAAGCCGCTCCAGCTGGTGGACGGCGGGAAGCAGGGCAGGTCGTTCACGTTCATCGACGACGGCGTCGACGCGCTCCTGCGCATCATCGAGAACAAGGGCGGAAGGGCCTCGCGCCAGATCTTCAACATTGGCAACCCCGACAACAACGTGAGCGTGGCGAAGCTGGCCAAGCTGATCATCGCGGCCTTCAAGGATTTCCCGGAGTACAAGGAGCAGGCGGCCAAGGCGCGCACGGTCGTTGTCTCCTCGGGGAAGTACTTCGGCAAGTACTACCAGGACATCCAGAGGCGCGTGCCGTCGGTCGCGGCGATCAAGAGGCAGCTCGGGTGGAGGCCCAAGGTCGACCTGAAGACCGCGATCAAGCTGACCCTCGACTATCACCTGGCGCACAAGGACTACCAGCTCGACTGAGCGCCATGCCGGTGCGACTTGCGCTGAAGGTTGACGCCGACACGGACCGCGGGACGCGCATCGGCATCCCGAACCTGGCGGCTGACTGCAGGGAGTTCGGGGCCGCGGCCTGCTTCCTCTTCTCGCTTGGGCCGGACCAGACGGGTCGCGCGATCACGCGCGTCCTCCGGCCCGGGTTCTTCAGCAAGGTGAGCCGGACGTCGGTCGTCGAGATCTACGGAGTCCGGACGCTCCTGAACGGGACCCTGCTGCCTGCCCCCCACGTGGGCAGGCGAAACGCCGACGCGATGCGCAGGGTGAGGGACCAGGGATTCGAGGTCGGCATCCACTGCTACAACCATTACCGCTGGCAGGACTACCTGGAGCGGATGGACCTGGAGGCCATCCGGGCCGAGTTCGGGTCGGCAAGGTCGGAGTTCGTTAGGATCTTCGGCCGCGAGTCGCGGACGGCGGGCGCCGCGGGCTGGCAGAGCAACGCCAGGAGCCGGGAGGTCTATGACGAGGCGGGCCTCCTCTACTCGAGCGACACGCGCGGCACGCACCCCTTCTTCCCCAGGATCGGGGGCAAGACCTTCAAGACGCTCGAGATCCCGAGCACGCTCCCCACCCTGGACGAGCTGATGGGCCGGCCCGAATACCCGGACTCGGGGATCGCGGGGCACGTGGTCTCGCTCCTGCGCTCAGACCGCCTGAACGTCTTCACGCTTCATGCCGAGATCGAGGGCATGGGACGCCGGGGCATCTTCCGCGAGCTGCTCCGGTCCTGCCGCGAAGCGGGTGTCGAATTTGTCCGCATGGACGAGGCGGCGCGGGCGATACTTGCGGCAAGGGAGGCCGTCCCCGTGTGCGAGCAGGTGATGGCCCCGATCGACGGCCGGAGCGGCCTCGTTGCCACGCAGGGAAGCCCCTAGGGAGCCATGGGCCGCGACACGTGGAGTCCCAGGAGGGCCGAGGTCGGGGACATCCCCGCAATCGAGAAGCTGATCGAGCTCTCGGTCAGGGGCCTCCATGGGCCCCACTACTCGCCGCAGCAGATCGACGCCTCGATCGGCACGGTGTTTGGCGTGGACCGGCAGCTGGTGGCCGACGGGACGTATTTCGTGGTCGAGGCCGACGGGGCGATCATCGGCTGCGGGGGATGGAGCCGGCGCGCGTCTCTCTGCGGCAGCGACACCTTCCGTACGGGGGAGGACCCGCTTGTCGACCCGGGGACCGATCCGGCCCGCGTCCGGGCCTTCTTCGTCCATCCCTCGTGGGTGCGCCGCGGCGTCGGTGCGAGCATCATGGAGCGGTGCGAGCGCGAGATCGCCCGGGCGGGATTCGGGCGGGTCGTCATCATGGCGACCCTTGCCGGCGAGGCGCTTTACTCCTCGTTCGGCTACAGGTCGGTCGAACGGAGCGAGGTCGCGATGCCCGGGGGCCTGTCTATTGCCGTCATTCGCATGGAGCGGGCCCTCCTAGGAGGCGCGGTCCAGGCGCCTTAGGAGCCACAGCCCTATAGCGAGGAAGATCACGTTAGGGGCCCAGAGCAGGAGGTCGGGCCGGTATTCGGGGTGCTGGTCAAGCCAGCCCACGACCACGATCAGGAAGTAGTAGGCCAGGGCCAGGATCACGGCCACCCCGAGGTTGGCGCTCGTCTCCCTTCGGGAAACCTTGATTCCGAGCGGAACGCCGATGAACGCGAACGCGAAGACGGCGATGGCCATGTTGATCTTTCCCTGCACCGTGAGCGACACCTTCAGGAGCGAGCGCAGGTGCTGCTTCTCTCCCCCGACCGGCACGACCTCGTGCTCGATCTTCTCCCTGAGTTCGGAAAGCTCGCCCCAGGTCATCCAGTCCACCTTCTGGTGCACGTTCTCGCTCCCGAAGTACTTTGCGAGCGAGAGCCTCACCGGGTCGACCTGCCCGAACGTGTTCACCCGGAGCGGCTCCCTGAAGTCGTCCAGGCTCTTCCTGTCGTGCTCGTCGACGCGGGCGTTGGCGAGAGTCACGATGAATTCGTTCGCGGCCTCGTCGTACTCCACCCGCCCGGACTCGGCTCGGACGAAGCGGACGACCCGCTTCTCCGGGTCGAGCTGCCAGAGCCAGAAGTCGCGCACGTTGGCGCCGTCCTTGGTCCCGGAGTCCATGGACCCGACATAGACCACGTAGCCCGGGAACTCCCGGATGAAGGTCTTCGGCTGCAGGTAGCTGAGCGGGTTCGCGCGGATCGCGATCGCCAGCTCCTTGTGGTACTGCACGCGGGCCCACGGCATCGACTGGAAGTTGACCCAGAACGCGAGGAGGGTCCCGAGGAAGGCCAGGTAGAGGGCGGGCCGCGCGATCCTGGGGAGGCTGAGCCCGGCGGCGCGCATGGCGGTCACCTCGCTGTCGGCCGATAGGCGGCCGAGCGTCAGGAGGACGCCCGTCAGCATGCCGAGCGGCAGGGCATAGTAGGTCACGAACGGGATGAGGAGGAGGACCAGCCGTCCGAAGGACAGGAGCGGCAGCTGCCCGGACAGGAGCGGCCCCAGGAGGTCGCGGATGATGTTGCCGGCCGCCAGGACGAAGCCGAAGAGCGCCACCGCGGCTATCGCGGTCGTCAGGATGCTCCGGAAGATATGCCGGTCCAGGATGTTCACGCGCCGGCCCTGGCCATCGCCGCGTGAACGGTTCGGATCAGGGTCTCGACGCTGAAGGGCTTGTCGAGCCAGTGCCGGACGCCGCTTGCGGCCGCGGATTCCTTGTTCTCCTGGGTCGCCAGTCCGCTTGCGGCGACGATTGGCAGGTCGGGCCGCAGGTGGCGGAGCGATATGATTGTCTTTGCACCGTCAAGTCCCGGCATCTGCATATCGACCAGCGCGGCGCTGAAAAGTGCCGGGGCGTCCCGCAGGAGCGCGATCGCCTCGGAGCCATCTGCGGCGCCCACGGTCCTGAAGCCGAAGTTCTCGAGCGTGCTCCGCATGATGTGGCGCACCGACTCCTCGTCGTCCACGACAAGGATGGTCTCTCCCTTGCCGCGGGGCAGGGGCCCCGCGTTCTGGCGCACGGTATCGCCGGGCACGGGCGGGGTGAGGGCGGCCTCGGCGGTCGGCAGGAAGATCGAGAACGTGGTGCCTATGCCCTCGGTCGAGACGAACGTGATGAAGCCGCAGTGCGCCTTCACGATCGCGCGCGCGGTCGACAGGCCGAGACCGCTGCCCCGGCCGACGCCCTTCGTCGTGAAGAACGGGTCGAAGATCTGGCCCTTGAGGATGTCCGGGATGCCGCCGCCGGTGTCCGAGACGTCGATCCTCACGAAGGTGCCCGGGACCGCGTCGGGGTGGGGGCGGGGCGCCGTGGCCGGCACCTCGGCGTTCGAGGCGGAGATCGCGAGCCTGCCGCCGTTTGGCATCGCGTCGCGCGCATTGACCGAGAGGCTGAGCAGCACCTGGTGCAGCTGCACGGGGTCGCCGGAAATCGTCGCCACGTCCGGCGCGATGTGGAAGCCCACGCGGATGGCCTTAGGGAGAGTGCTGTCGAGGAAGGTTCGTATCTCCGAGAAGAGCGCTGACGGGTGGACGGCCACCCTTGGGCCCTCCATGCCCCGGGCGAAGAGCAGGATCTGGCGCACGAGCTCGGCTCCTCGCTTGGCGCTTGCCGCGACCACGTCCAGGAGCTGCTTTGAGTCCTTGTCGGGTTCCTTGTCCGCCAGGAGGTCTCCCGCCATCATGATCGGCGCGAACACGTTGTTCAGGTCGTGCGCGATCCCGCCGGCGAGGGTCCCGATGCTCTCCAGCCGCTGGTTCTGGAGGAGCTGGGCCTCGAGGAGCTTGCGCTCGGTGATGTCGGTGATGAAGCCCTCGAGCTGGCGCGAGGGGCCTTCGGGCGACGGAACCGCGCGTCCCCGCTCCCATACCCACTTGACCTGGGCCGAGCGCGTGCGGATCCGGTAGGTGAGCTCGAACGCCTCGCCCCCTTGTACGGCGCGGGTGACGATGTCGCGCACCGCCTTACGGTCCTCGGGATCGATGATCGCGTCGTAGCTCGTGACGCGGTTTCCGACCAGCGCCTCGGGCTCGTACCCGGTGAGGGACAGGCAGCCGGCGCTCACGAATTCCATGGTCCAGAGGCCGTCGTTCAGGCAGCGGTAGGCCATCCCGGGCAGGTTGCTGAACAGGGCCGCCGCCGCCCGCTCCTGCTCGCGCTTGGCGGCCTCGGACTTCTTGCGCTCGGTGACGTCGCGCTCGATGAAGACGAAGTATTCGACACCGGTTGACGGGATCGTCAGCCCCGAGCCCTCGATCTCGACCCAGAAGGCGGTCCCGTCCTTCTTGTAGTTGAGAAGCTCCGCGCGTATCGGCTTCCGGGCGGCGAGCGCCTCCTCGATCCGCCTGACCTCGGACGCGGAGGTGCCGGGGCCCCGAAGGATCGCCGGGGAGCGTCCCAGGATCTCCTTTGCCGAATAGCCCGTGATCCGCTCGAAGGCCGGGTTCACGTACAGCACCCTCGGCAGGACATCCACCAGGGGCTCAACCTCGGTTACCATCACGATATCATTGAATTGCTCAAGGGCCGCTCCGAGCACGTCGGGGGGTAGTGTGGCCCCAAATAGATCGTTGGGGAGGGAGCTCTGGGTCTGACCCATGTCCCCCCTTTATAGGGGCAGCCACAACGCATCGAAAGCGAATAGTGCAATTATTGTCGCCTAGGCCGTCCCACAGCGGGCAGATTTTTTGAACGCGAGGGTGGTCCCGGTGTCCACGGTTCTCCCCTTGCCCTCCATGCCGGCCAGATTCTTCCCCATCTTTGCAGCCCTCCTGCTTCTTGCGGCGGTGCCCGCCAGGGCCGAAGCGCCCGCGGAGCAGCGTGCCCCCGAGACCATGGCCGAGCGCAAGCTCAAGGAGATCGCCGAGCACCAGCGGGTGCTTTTTGCGGACGCCGCAACCCAGGGAAAGGACCTCGATGAGGCTCAATTCAAGGCGCAGGTGGAGCAGCTCACCCACGAGTACGAGTCGCTCGTAAGGGATAATCCGACCTTCGCGGCCGGATACGCATCCTACGGGTACATGCTCTGGAAGATCAGCATGCGGAAGCAGGCGGTTGCGATCCTGCTGAAGGCGAACCAGCTCGATCCGGACATTCCCTTGGTGAAGAACGAGCTGGGAAATTACCTCGCCGAGGAGGGGAAGCCCCTGGAGGCGCTCAACTACTACCTTTCAGCCGTGAAGCTCGAGCCCAAGGAGCCGCTCTACCATTACCAGATCGGCACGCTTCTCTACGAGGCTCGGGATGACTTCCTGAAGAGCGGCGAATGGAGCCGGGCGGCGATCGACCACTCGATGCAGGAGGCCTTTAGGAACGCCTCCGAGCTGGCCCCCGACCGTGTTGAGTTCTCGTACCGCTACGCCGAGTCGTTCTACGACATGGTGGACCCCGACTGGGCCCTGGCGCTCAAGGCGTGGGAGGGGATGGAGGCGCGCGCCACCTCGGAGGTGGAGCGCCAGACCATGCGCCTCCACCAAGCCAACGTCTTCATCTACATGGGCAAGCCCGACCAGGCGCGGAAGGTCCTGGACACGGTCACGGACCCGGCGCTCCTCGGCCAGCGCCAGAAGCTCATCACGCAGATCGAGGCCGGCCCGGCCAAGTAGGCCCCGATGGACCTGGATCCCCAGTTCATCCGCGAGGGCCTGATCGTCTTCATCCTGCTCGTGGCTAGCATCGCGCTCCACGAGTGGGGACACGCGATCGCGGCCGACCTCCTGGGGGACGACACGCCCCGGGGCGACGGCCGGGTCACGCTCAACCCCCTCTCCCATCTCGACCTGATGGGAAGCATCATCTTCCCGCTCCTGAACATCTTCGTGCTCGGGGGAGGCCTGCCGTTCATCGCCTGGGGAAGGCCCGTGGTCACGAACCCCTCGAACTTCAGGAACCGCTGGCGGGACGACATCCTGATCTCGCTGGCAGGGCCCGCCACGAACCTGCTCGTGGCGCTGATTGCGATCGTCGCGGGCGCGTACGTCGCCGTCGCCCAGCCGAGGTTTGGCGAGCTCGTGAAGAACCTGGTGGTGATGAACGTGGGCTTGGCGGTGTTCAACCTGCTCCCAATACCCCCGCTCGACGGCGCATCGATCTTCAGGCGGGTGGTCGGGATGTCGGAGGATACCTACCTGACCGTGTCCCGCTGGAGCTGGCTCATCATCCTCGTGGTCCTGAACCTCGGCCTCACCCGCCACCTGATAGCGCTCACGGTCTCAGAGGCCTGCGTCCCCTATGCCCTCCTGTGCGGTCGCCTTAACCCGACCGCCTTCTCGATCATCTTCCAGCCGTGACCCTCGGAAACTGCCTGAAGCGCGCGGAGCGGCTCTACCGGGAGAAGGGGGCCGCGATGGGGCAGATTGCGACCGAGGCGCGCGACGAGGCGCTCTACCTGATCCTTTCGACGCTTGGCCTTCCCCTGGAGAGCGGCCCCACGGTGCTCTCGAGGGACCTGTCCCCCACGGAGTACGCCGCGGTGGACCAGGTCCTGAGGCGCCGGCTCGAGGGGCACGTGCCGGCGGCCTACATCACCCGCGAGGCGTGGCTCGGGGGCCTCAAGTTCTATGTCGACGAGCGGGTCCTGATCCCGCGCAGCTATTTTGTCGAGATCCTGGGGGAGCAGGTCGATCCCTGGATCGCGGACCCCTCGGGGGTTGCGCGCGTGGCGGACGTCTGCACCGGCTCGGGCTGCCTGGCGATCCTCTTGGCGCGCCACTTCAGGAAGGCGACCGTGGATGGCCTCGACCTCTCTCCCGAGGCCCTCGAGGTCGCGAAGATCAACGTCAAGCGCCACAGGCTCTCGGGCCGCATCCGGCTCGTGGAAAGCGACCTGCTTTCCAAGGCCCCGGCCGGCCGCTACGACGTGATCCTCAGCAACCCGCCCTACGAGCCATCGGCGCACGTGGACGCCCTTCCCGCGGAATTCAAGCGCGAGCCCCGCATGGCGCTCGACGGGGGAGGGGACGGCCTGGACCTGGTCCGCCGGCTGATAGCGCAATCCTCCAGGCGCCTCAACCCGGGCGGGATCCTCATGATCGAGGTCGGCGGGGGCCGCGACGCGTTCGACCGGGAATTTGGCCGCCTGGAGCCCCACTGGTTCCACACGGAGGACGGGAGCGACTGTGTGTGCCTCCTGCAGGCGGCGCGCCTCGGGGTGCGTCAGGCCCGGGCCAGGTCGTAGAGCGCGTAGCCGGCCAGGAGATTCGGCAGGACACGGCAGGGCGTCCTCCAGTCGCCCAGCAGGTGGGCCCGGCGGGCGACCCGGATCCTCCTTGCGCTGCAGAAGTCCTCAAAGTCCGCTATCGATAGCGGGTTCGCGGGCCTGCTCTCGTGCCAGGCCGTCGTGTAGACCGCGTTCCGCACCTTCCTTCCGCGCAGGAGCGCGTCAAGGCGGTTCTTCCAGAAGCCGTGGTTCACGAAGCCCACCGTGACGGTGCTCCCGACCCGGAGCGCCTCCAGGATGACCCCCGCCGGGTCGTTGAGCTCATGCACCGTCCGCGAGCAGATGATGCGGTCGAAGTGCCGGTCGGAGAACGCCCGCATGAACTCGGTCATGTCGCCCTGGTAGGCGCTCAGTCCCCGGCCCACGCAGGCGCTGATCCGCGCGAAGTCCAGGTCCACCCCCGTGGCGGAAACCTGCTTGGCCTGGACAAGGTACGCCATCAGCTCGCCCCGGCCGCAGCCCAGGTCCAGGACCCGGGACTGGGGCTCCACCCATTCCCCGATGACCTGCATGTCGACCGTCCTCTTCTCAACGAGTTTGCTCATGGTCGCGTGCGCCCTAGATGGCGAAGTCGAAGACGTAGGCCTCGGAGCGCTCGAGGAAGCCCCGCAGGAGCGCGTAGAGGTCCGGGCTTTCCAGGAGGAAGGAGTCGTGGCCCAGGTCGGTCGAGAGCTCGGCATAGCTCGCGCGCTTGCCCGCCCGGAGGAGCGCGAGCGCGATCGAGCGGTTCTGCTCGGGCGGGAAAAGCCAGTCGCTCGTGAACCCGACGACAAGCGACTCGGCCTGGACGGGGGCGAACGCCTGCTCCAGCGAGCCGTGGGCCCGTGCCGGGTCAAACTGGTCGATCGCGCGGGTGATGTAGAGGTACGAGTTGGCGTCGAACCGGTTGATGAAGCTCTCGCCCTGGTGCCGCAGGTAGCTCTCGACCTCGAACTGGGCGTCGAAGGTGTAGGACTCCCCGCCGGCCGACTCCCGCTTGCGGCGGCCGAACTTGCGGTCCATCCCGGCGTCCGAGAGGTAGGTGATGTGCGCCATCATGCGCGCGATGGCCAGCCCCACGCGGGGGCCGCCCTCGCGGGGGTAGTCGCCGTTGTTCCAGGCCGGGTCCTGCATGATGGCCTGGCGGCCCACCTCGTTGAACGCGATCGCCTGCGCGCTCTCGTTGGCGGTCGAGGCCATGATGATCTGGCGCTTGGTGAACACGGGGTATTCGGTCGCGAAGAGCATTGCGGTCATGCCGCCCATGGAGCCCCCCATGACGGCGTGGAGCTCGGCGACGCCCAGGTGGTCCAGGAGGAGCTTCTGCGCGTGGACCATGTCCCGGATGGTGACAAAGGGGAACCGAATCCCGTAGGGTAGGCCCGTGGCCGGGTCGGTGGAGCTCGGGCCCGTGGAGCCCTGGCATCCCCCGAGCACGTTCGCGCAGATGACGAAGAAGCGGCGGGTGTCGACCGCCTTGCCGGGCCCGATCAGGTTGTTCCACCAGCCGGGCTTCGCATCCCTTTCGGAGTGCCAGCCGGCGCAGTGGTGGTCGCCGCTCAGCGCATGGCATATGAGGACCGCGTTGTCCCGGGTGGCGTTCAGGCTCCCGTAGGTCTCGTACCTGAGCGTGAAGCCCGCGATCGCCTGCCCGCTCGCGAAGGTGAACGGCCCGGGGTGATAGTAGTCCCTGGCCTGCACAATGCCGACGTCGTCCCCGGCGAGGTGCCGGGGATGGGGGGAAGCGGGTGCCTGGGCGAGCTCGGGCATCGTTGGGGATGCATTGAGCCACACGCCCCGGGGGGACGCAAGGCGACGCCTGCCTTATGACGCCCTCGGCTAGGCGTGGGCTGCGGCGCTCACGGCCTCGTCCATCTCCTCGTTCGAGAAGACCTGCTGGACGTCGTCCAGCTCCTCCAGGGCCTCGTGGAACTTGACGAGGCTCTTCGCCAGGTCGACGTCGGCCACCGGCATGAAGGAGGTCGGGATGTAGGCGATCTCGGCGCTCGCGGGCTTGATGCCCCGGCCCTCGAGGGCGTGGGAGACCCGGTCGAACGCGTGGATGTCGCACCGGATCTCGAAGCCGTCGTCGGTCGTGATGACGTCGTCGGCGCCCGCATCAAGTGCCACCTCCATGAGCGTGTCCTCGCTCGCGCCGCCCTTCGGCACCAGGAATTGCCCGGCGTGGAGAAACTGGAACGCAACGGCGCCCGCGCCCGCCAGGTTGCCCCCAAAGCGAGTGAAGGCCGACCGCACGTCGGCCGCAGCCCTGTTCTTGTTGTCGGTCATCACCTTCACGATCGTCGCGACGCCGCCCGGTCCATAGCCCTCGTACGTCAGCTCCTCGATGACCGACCCCGCGAGCTCGCCCGTGCCCTTCTTGATGGCGCGTTCGACGTTCTCGGCGGGCATGTTCGCGTCGCGCGCCTTCAGGAGGAGCGTGCGGAGCCGCGGGTTTGCCCCCGGGTCGCCGCCGGCCTTCGCCGCGATCGTGATCTCCCGGGAGAGCCTGCTGAAGACCTTGCCCTTGCGGACATCCAGGACCGCCTTGGTCCGCTTGACCTTCGCCCACTTGTTGTGGCCTGCCATGGCGGGATCCCGGGTGCTTCAGGCGCCCTTCTTGGGCGTCACGTTCTTGGTCGGCTTGCCCGCGCGCACGGGCTCGGTGTCCTCGGTGTCGGGCACCCGGTTGACGACCAGCTGCTGGCAGATCGTGAAGAGGCCGTTGATCGTCGAGTAGAGGGAGAGGGCGCAGGACCAGTTGTAATAGAAGAGCACGAACATGACCGGCATGAACTGCATCATCTTCATCTGCGCGTTGTCTACGGCGGGCTGGGGCGTCACGCGCATCTGCATGAAGTTGACGACCCCCAGGAGGAGCGGGAGGACGTTGATCGCGACCGCGCCCAGTATCGGCAGCGAGATCATGCCGATCGTGTCCGGTGCGGAAAGGTCATGGGCCCAGAGGAAGGGGGCGAAGCGGAGCTCGGCGGCGCTCCTGAGCATGGTGAAGAAGGCCCAGAAGAACGGGATCGTGAGCAGCATGGGCACGCAGCCGGCCACGGGGTTGATCTTATGCTTCTTGTAAAGCTCCATCGTCGCCGTCTGGAGCTTCGCGGGGTTGTCCTTGTACTTCTCCTTGATGGCCTTGAGCTCCGGCATCACCTTCTGCGTCCGCCGGGAGGTGCGGGACTGCGCCAGCGTGATCGGCAGGAAGAGGACCTTGAGAGAGAGCGTCGTCAGGATGATCGCGATTCCCCAGTTGGAGGTCCAGCTGTGGTACCACGTCATGACGGTCAACAGGAGCGCCGCGCAGAAGCGGAAGATGAAGTTGCCGAAGTCCATCACGCGGTCCTCGTCGTGCCGGAACACGTCCGTGTTGGACAGGCGGGGGTATTCCTTCGGACCCACGTAGAAGCTGCCGAAGAGCGTCGTCTGGCCGTGGGCCGGGATCGCCGGGACGTCGAAGTCCACGACAGCCGTGATGCCGTAGGCGCGCTTGTCGGCGTCCGGCAGGTCCTTCAGGAGCTTCACCCGGCGCGTCTCAAGTCCCGAGGCCGGCTCGTCCGGCGTGAGGATCGACGCGAAGAACTGGTTCTTCACGGTGGCCCAGACGACGGGCCCCGACCCCTGGATCACGGACTTCGGCCCGCTCACCCCGAATCCGAGGAACCCGTTGCTGCCCTCAAGCGATGCGCGCCTTACGAGGGTCTGGTCCTTGCCGTTCGAGAACTCGGTGGTCAGCTGCAGGCCCGTGTCGGCCGCGTTGCTGGGCGCCGCCGTCCCGATCGAGAAGCCGACCCGCATGGGGGCGTACGGCGTGTCCGAGAGGTTGCGCAGGGTCGTCTCGCAGCGGACCAGGTACGGGTCGGTCCCGGCCGCCTTGTCGGGCGACACCACATAGTGGCGCGTCACCTCGATCTTGCTGTCGAGGACGGCCCGGTAGACCACGTCGCTGTCGGACCTCGAGACGAGCTGGTAGCGCGTGTCGCGGTCGAGCCCGGGCAGGCCGACGAAGGCCAGCATCGGGTTGTCATGAAGCTCGTTGAAGATGAAGGGGTCGGGGCGGTGCAGCTCGGCGGGGTACTTCCGGAACGCGACGTTGCGGATCGCGCCGCCGGAGTCGGTGAAGTTCACCTCGACAAACCCGTTCACAAGGCGGGTCACGGTGGCCCCCGACTTGTCCACCTGCGCGGTGACGAAGGTCGGCTCGTCGGCGTTGCTCCGGGACACCGGGAGGGCGGCCGCAGCCTCGGGAGCCTGCGCGGGCTCGGCGGCCTTTGGGATGACCTGGGCCGAGCTATGGGGCGCGTACTTCTGCGAGTAGATCAGGACGAAAAACGCCGCGATGAAGAGGAGCGCTCCGATGAATGTGTTCTTTTTGTCCACGGGGGGTGTCTGGTTTTACCGCGAGGCCGGCGGGACGGGATCGTTGCCACCCGGGTGAAAGGGTGTGCACTTGATGATGCGGCGCGCCGCGAGGTAGGTGCCCCGAAGGGCCCCGTGGGTTGCCACGGCCTCGGCGGCGTAATGGGAGCAGGAGGGATGGAAGCGACAGCCGTACGACGGCCCGAAGATCGCGGGCAACACCGGAGAGGCGGTGGCCTGGTAAACACGGATGAGCCCGAGGGCCGCCGTAGCGGGGAACCCCATGGCGCGGGGAAGGTTCGGTTCCGGGGCCGTGTTCATGGGCTGAGCGGGGCGGGGGGCGTGGCGATCCGGCCGCACCCCTCCGCAAACGCGCGGTCGAGCTGCACAAACGGCAGGGAGTTCACCTGGCTCCGGGCGACGAGGAGCAGGTCGCACGAAGGGGGAAGCAGGTCCTGGCGGCGCCGGAAGATCTCCCGAAGGCGGCGCTTGGCACGGTTGCGCAGGATCGCCTTTCCGACGGCCTGGGTCGACGCGACGAAACACGCGCGCCTCAAGGCCGGCTCGCCCGGCCGCACGATCCACCACAGGGTGAACGCGCGGCAGTCGACGCGCCTGCCCTGCTGGCGGACGTCGCGGATGTCATTCTGGCGCCGAAGGTGCTGCCCAGGGCGGAGACGCATGGGGACAGCGCAACCCAGGATCAAACGACGGTCAGCCGCTTGCGGCCCTTCTTGCGGCGGGAGGCTAGGACTTTGCGGCCGCCCCGGGTGGATTTGCGGGCGCGGAATCCGATCTTGCGGGCTCGTTTCTTGCGATGCGGGCGGAAGGTGGGTTGCATGGTATCGTGGCGTTTAAGAGTTGACTGAGGTGCCTTACCTGAGGGGGGGTGTCAAGGGTGGGATTAGGAGGGTAGTGTCCTAATTTGAATCAAAGCTTTCCATTGGCGTAAGTTGGCATGGATTCGAAGAATGGACAAAGCAAAGCAGGCTGAAGTGTTGCGCAAGCGATTCAAGGCCCTTGGGGGCATCCCATACTCCAAAACGGACCAGTCTAGGCCGGGGCGAACCAAAGCCATACCAAACAAGGGTACAGGTAAGCCTCTGGCCGTTCACTACGGAGTTTCTTTGGCCGATAAGCGGCCCGTTTGGGTAGGACAAACTGAGACACTACCCGCTCAGCAACTGCCCTTAAAGCGCAGGAGGAAGGGCCAGAATCCGCTAATGCGGATCGCTCACCTTTACCCCTTGAGAATGCCCCAGGTAGCCAAGCCAAAACGTAACCGCATCTTTCACGGAATGAACCGGGGGCTTCTTTAGGACCGTGGCCACACGGTCCTCGGTTCCATCATTAAAGTCCCACGCGAAGCATTTCGCTACGTTTGGGATCCCGGTCACTTTGAACACCTCTACGATGCCCTCCCAAACCACCTCATTTCCTGCGCCAGCGCGATAAGGGATAGATTCCAAGTGCTCGGCTTGGCATTTCTCTCCCTGTTCGACGGCGAACCGTAGCTTTTCTATTCTTTCGCTCACCCCTCGATCATTTCAACAAGGTTGGCAACAGTCCACGGAGAAGTGGTTATTCCAGCCGCCATTGCCGGCGTGCAACGTATGGTCTTATGGAACTTCACAAAGTTATAGTAGCCATAGTGGAGTGCTACAGCAGATTTAAAGTTTTCAAGCTTTTTACTGAACGCATTGGTTAGGCGAGAGAGTCGCCGGCAATGCATCCGAAGGGTGTGATTCTGTTTCTCGATATAGCTGGTAGAGATCAAATCGGTATCGGGGTTACCGCTGACCGCCATTCTCTCCACCTTCACAACCTCTGGCGGAGAATATCGGCGCTGTTCCTCCAGTTGCGCACTGGAAAACGTCTTAACAATTGATCCGTAGTCCACATCGGTTCCGAAGGCGCGTTCAATGGCTCCCTGATAGGCGCTAAGGCCATCAGTGGAAATCTGCACTCGGTGAGTGAGGCGTGCCGCAAGATCCTCAATAAAGGAATCGGCGGTTACTTGGTTGCGTTCGCCAACCGCGAAAGTGGGCACAAGCTTGGTTTCGGCATCTAGGGCAATCCAGGTCCAGACATCGCCCTTCGTGCGATCGGCTCCAGTAAGCTTGGCGGTTTTCGCCTTCATCGCGACGAATCCCCAGACCTCGTCAATTTCGATTACGCGGCTGTTAAGGCCGCGGAACTTTTCATCCATGATGCGCTTGCATCCTTCGCCCATGCGAATACCAAGACGCATAACGGTATCGCGGTGAATCCCTGTGATGCGCTCAATGGAGCGGATGCTGCTGCCCTCGCAGAGCATAGAAACGGCCTGAGTTTTGCGCTCTATGGAAAGTGTGTTGCTCATGTTTTGTGCTTGCTCTTGAAAACGGTATGACCATAATCAAGACGATGAGCAACACAAATCGAAAAAAAAACAGCCATGGAGGAGCCCGTGAGGGCGCAGGCCGAAAGCCAACATTAAGCCCGAAGAAAAAGGTAAGTATATCTTTAAGCAATAGTACCTTACAACGAGCTATGTCCGTATGGCGCCGACCACTGTCCAATCTCATAGAAATGCTTCTCGACCAATACACCACCAATCCAATTAACTGAAAAGGAGCCGAAACATGAGCGATCTAATTACGGTTCAAATCGAGGGTACACCGGATCAAGACGGCCACGTGATCCTTGCCGACTTCCTGCAGCGAATAGATCAGCTTTTGCAGGCCCTCAATGGGATCGATCGTGTGGTCGGACAAACGGAGCGACCGACCCTCAATTATCGAATCGTCGATACCAAACATACGAGCCCGATTAGTATCACGCTGAAACCGGTCTTTCGTAAAAACGTTATCATTGAGGGTTCCGACCACATAGAGAAGCGCAACAAGCGCTTTTTTTCTGAACTGAAATCAATTCGTCGCGGCGATCTTCCCTCTGACGACATAGACGAAAACCTGTTAATGCATTTCCGACGCCTGTCTGAGGGACTGGGGACGGATTATGCTTCCGCAAAAATTTCTAACGGATCAAACAGCGTAGAGCTTGATAGGGTATTTGAGGTAAACGTGCAGCAACTTCTCCATGAGGAGGACCGATCCTATGGGGGCGAAGAAGGAATGTTGTTGGCTGTAAATCTACACGGCCGGCAAACATTTTGGATTTACCCCAAAATAGGTCCCACAAAAATTCGGTGCGATTTCCAACCTGGAATGCGAGACGAAATCCGTGAGAACTTAGGTCGTTTTGTCCGGGTTGAAGGGCTAAAATTCTTTCGCTCCCATACTTCGTTTGCGGTACGAATCGCTGTTAAGGACCTGACACCAATCCAAGAGGATTCTTCCATAACCCTGAAATCGCTGCGCGGGATTGCTCCACAAGCAACGGGAGAACTAAGCGCGGCCGAATTTGTAAGAAATCTACGCGATGAGTGGGAATGAAGTTAAGCGCGTTCTGTATTGGGACACCTGTGTCTACCTTGCTTGGCTGAAAGGCGAAGACAATGGCGCATCTGTGAATGAAGGAATAGCCGAGGCTGTGGACGAAAATTGGGACGGAAAACTACTGATAGTCACCTCAACAATCACGCTCACGGAAGTTCTTGAGGCTACACTGACGGATGAACAAGAGGAGAAATTTCAACAATCGTTCAGGAAGCAATTACATTGCCTCAGGGATGTTGATCCCGCTGTAGCGGTTAAGGCACGCGACTTTCGGGGATCTTTTACGGCTCCCAATAGCAAGAAGCTATCCATGCCAGATGCCATTCATTTAGCTACGGCCGCGATATACAAATGCGATGAATTTTGGACTATGGACGGCGGGGGAAAAAGTAACAAATTCGTCGGCCTTTTGGAGCTAAATGAAGACCCCAGAATAGATGGGTTAAAGGTCAAGGCTCCATATCCCAAGAATCCAGCTCTTTTCGGCCCTGGTGCGGCGGGACCTGTAACTAGTTGAATCCGTAAACAGTAGGTTTCAGTCTTCTGTGCGCGGTCCCTTGGTCGATTGATGATTCTTGGCTGGCTTAGAGCCCTTTTTTGTTGCGCCTGATTTTCGGAAATTCTCCTGCAACCCTTCTGGCGAAACAGGGGTAACATCTGTGTCCGCGGTCCATTTCAAATAGTAGCATAGCCCGGTGAATCCTAGTGCCCCGATTAGCGCTGCGACGAGATAGCCGAACACGGGCACCAACATATAAAAATAGATAACTGAGGGGCTTGGATCAGTGAACATTACGGCGATGCCCCAAAGACCAGCGCATAATGCTGCAAGCCTGCAAGTCCACCAAAGGCAACTATGGCAGGCTCCACAAAAAGCTACATGATGTTTGTCCAACCAGGCGGCGTGGTCTTTATCCGCCTCAGCAATTTGCAAGAACGTCCTAGCGCGGACAAATCCCGCGTAACGACGCAAAAAAGCAATAGACTCTGAAAACTGATCTAAGGAGAAGAACGCGAAGTTGAGCGCGACAGTGGCTTCAATGTACCAGAAGCC
>Ga0302320_10000516_pt1 | contig 92793 bp, 75 predicted proteins | sample Bog_T0_3_FD_202130 | JGI IMG/M metagenome (GOLD analysis project Ga0302320, IMG submission 202130) | Peat permafrost microbial communities from Stordalen Mire near Abisko, Sweden - Bog_T0_3 | ecosystem: Environmental > Terrestrial > Soil > Wetlands > Peat | place: Sweden: Abisko, Stordalen Mire... | reverse complement strand
TGCTTCAGATCCTGCTTCTTTACTTGGCTCCATCGCACACGCCTCGGAGGTCTCACTCCTCCTGCTTGTACCAGCCAACCTGCCCACTACTCAAATTAAATGTGCGAAAGAAATCCTACGTTATCCTTGAGCGTTATTCTTTTTCATATTTAACCCATCTCATGTTAATATTTGCTATGGGTTTGTCAAGTATATTTATGCCGATAACAGGGGTATTAAAGTAGTAAACAGAAAGTCGTGTTTAATAGCGGTTTATGCGAGAAAACAGGGCAAAAACTGGTTCTTCCACGCCGTCCGAAGGCCGAAAAGGCCAGGTTTTCCCTGCGCTAACTGCGGTAGACTTGTGGCCATGAAACGGACCTCGTTTCCTTTCCCTTGCCTCCTTGCCGCCTTCGCGTTGCTCCTGACCGGCAGCGTTTGTGTTCAAGCCCAGGATTGGGCCAAGGCGCGGCTCGATGCGTCGCCGCGCCATCGCGAGTATGTCCCGCTGAAGCATGGAAACCGAACGGTCCAGGCCTTTGTTCTGTATCCGGAAGTAAAGACCAAAGCGCCGGTGGTGATTCTGATTCACGAGATCTTCGGTCTGAGCGACTGGGCCAAAGAGATGGCGGACGAGCTGGCCGCGCAGGGGTTCATCGTGATTGCGCCCGATCTGCTGTCGGGCTATGGACCGAAAGGCGGCGGTTCGAGCGATTTCCCAGACCAGGACGCGACCATAAAAGCCGTCTCCGGCCTCGATCCCGACGGAGTGATGGCCGACCTCGACGCGGCCGCGGACTACGGAAAGAAGATTCCGGCAGGGAATGGCAAGCTGGCGGTAGTCGGGTTCTGCTGGGGCGGAGGCAAGTCGTTCGCGTTTGCCACGCACCGCCGCGATCTCTCCGCCGCGTTTGTGTTTTACGGGCCTGGACCGGCGGATGTTTCGAGCATTACCGCGCCCGTCTATGGGTTTTACGCAGGCAACGACGCACGCATCGGCGCCACCGTGCCGGCCACGGTGGCGGCGATGAAGGCAGGCGGCAAGTTCTATCAGCCGGTGACCTACGACGGCGCGGGACATGGGTTCATGCGGGCCGGAGAAGACCCCGCCAACACCGTACCCGGCAACAAGACCGCGCGCGAGCAGGGGTTCGCGCGGCTGGTGAAGCTGTTGAAAGCGTTGAAGCCGGCGGCCGCGGGTGCCGCAATGTAACGATGCGGCGTCCGCACCCCAGCCTTTACTGGCCGAGCGCAGACTCGATAGCGGCTGTCATCTGCGGCGAGTCGGGCGTGACGTTAGGCTCAAAGCGGGCCACGGGTTTGCCGCTGCGGTCGAAGAGGAACTTGGTGAAGTTCCACTTGATATCGCCGGCAAACTGCGGATCGGTGGATTGCGCGGTGAGGTAGGTGTAGAGCGGGGTCTGGTCGTCGCCCAGCACAGACACCTTGGCCATCATGGGGAACTTGACGTTGTATTTGCGGCTGCAGAACTGGGCGATCTCCGCGTTGGTGCCCGGCTCCTGCTGGGCGAAGTTGTTTGCGGGCACGCCGACGATCACCAGACCGCGGTCTTTGTATTTCTCATAGAGAGCTTCGAGTCCCGCGTACTGCGGCGTGAAGCCGCACTTGCTGGCCACGTTGACCAGCAGTACAACTTTGCCGCTGAAGCTCTTGAGGGCGACGGGCTGGCCTTCGATGGAGTTCATGGTGAAGTCGTAGATGGACTTCGGCTCGGCGGACAGGCCCGCGCAGGCGGCCGACAGCATCAGGATCAGAATCAGTTTGCGCATGGAGACCTCCAATTTGCTGATGATAATCGATTTCTATCTTTGAATTGCCGTTTGTCTGATCAGAGCCTCAGCGAGGGGAGACACACCAGAAGCAAAGCGAGAACACTTCCACTGCGGCGAACAGAGTGCCGAAGATGAGTTTGTTTCTGCGCGCCAGCCAGAGGGGCAGGAAGATGTCAAAGTTCTCGATGCGTTCGGAGGTATACCGGCTCGCCAGGTCAGTGAGAGGACAGCGAAATCGGTTGACGGCGAGAACGAGGCATTCGATCAGGACAATGCCGCTGAAGGTAACTGCCCAATGAAACTGGCGCTGAACTGCGGCCAGAGGAATGGCAAGGATGCAAGCCACAACAAAAGTCCAAACCAGCGTATGGAGAATCTTGACGGCAGTCAGTTTGAGAAGCCGTATCTGCGCAGGTTCCATGTCGTACTCGGTCCTTAGTAATTGTGCAGCTGCACGATTTATTGCCGCAACTCAACGAGCGTCGCCCCCTGGCCGCCTTCATTCTGGGGGGCTTCGGCGATAGTGGCTACATGTGGATGTCCCTTGAGGAATTCGCGGACGCCGCGGCGCAGGATGCCGGCGCCGTGGCCGTGAATGATGCGGACGCGCGGCAGGCCGGCCAAAAAGGCGCGGTCCAGATATTTCTCCAGCTCGTCGGTCGCTTCGTCGACGGTGCGGCCGATGAGGTTGATCTCCATGCGCATGTCGTCGCTGTTGGCGCTGGTGACGGTCACGTGAATGTTCTTTTGCCGGCGGGCGGCGGCTAGCGGGTCGGGCTTCCGGTCGGGCTGAGACTCTTGACCAGAGGGTAAGGGTGCGGAGCACTCGTCCCGTTTCACGCGCATTTTGATCGGGCCCAGGGAAACTTCGAAGAGGTCTTTGTCGACTTCGCGTTCCACGGTGGCGATCTTGTTCATGGACTTGATGCGGACCTGGTCGCCCGGTGCGATGTGCTTGAGGATGTGCGGCTGCGCGTTGGCGTCGCCCTGATCCGCGCCGGTGCGGTGGGCGACCACCGTTTGATTGAAGCTCTCTTTGAACTCGCGGCTGAGGCGGTTGATGCGGCGCTCGGCTTCTTTGGAGAGCTTCTGCTGCGCGGCGCGGTCTTCGATGGCGCGGACATTCTCGCGCATCTGGAATTCGAAGTCCTTGAGCAGCGAGGCCAGCTTGGTTTCGAGATCGCGCGTGCGGTTGCGAAGTTCGACGTCACCTTCGCGGGCAAGCTTTCCGCGTTCCTGGTTGAGGGCATACTGCTGCTTGCGAGCGGCCTTCCGCTCGATCTCAAGTTGGGCCAACTCGTTGTGCAGGCGGTCGAGGAAGCGCGCGATGTCGGCCTGCTGCGAGCCGAGCCGGTCGCGGGCGGCCGTGATGATTTCGTGATTCAGCCCCAGCCGTTCCGCAGTCTGAATGCCGGCCGAAGCGCCTGGTACGCCGATGCGAAGCCGGTAGTTGGGGGCGAGCGTGATTTCATCCACTCCGGCAGCGGCGTTGAGCACGCCGGGAGTGTTGGCCGCATATACCTTGAGCGACGTGTGGTGCGTGGAGATGAGCGACCACGCGCCGGACGCGAGAAAGTAGCCTGCCACGGCCACGGCGAGAGCCGCGCCTTCCTCGGGATCGGTGGCCGAGCCGAGTTCGTCGAGCAGCACGAGCGACCGCGAATCGGCCAGGCGCGAGAGGCGGTCGAGGTTGGTGATGTGGGCGGAGAAGGTGGAAAGCGCGGCCTCAATCGATTGCGCGTCGCCGATGTCGGCCAGGAATGCCGTGAAGACCGGCAGGCTGGCTGACTCGGCCGGAACGGGCAGGCCGGCCTGCGCCATCATCGCCAGCAGGCCGGCGGTCTTGAGGGCCACGGTTTTGCCGCCCGTGTTCGGGCCGCTGATGATGAGCTGGCGATGCTGGGCACGGTTGAGTGAGAGAGTCAGCGGGACAATGCTGCCGCCGGTCGAGCGGAGGCGCTTTTCGAGCAGTGGGTGCCGGCCGGCTTCGATCGCCAGCACATCCGGCGAAAGCGTAGGCCCCACGCAGTTGTAGGCGCGGGCGAAGCGGGCGCGGGCCTGCAGCGTGTCGACCAAAGCAAGAACGCGCGCTCCATCGACCAGTTGCTGCGCGTACATGCCCACCTGGCGGGTGAGGGCGACGAAGATGCGATGAATCTCGAACTGCTCTTCTTCGATGAGCCGGACCAGCTCGTTGTTTTGTTCAATGGTTTCGAGAGGCTCGACATAGACGGTTTGCCCGGAAGAGCTGGCACCGTGAATGACTCCGCTGATGCGGCGCTTGAGCTCGGAGCGAACAGGAATCACGAAGCGCTCGCCGCGGATGGTGATCAGATCTTCCTGCGTGGAGCCCTCGGCAGAGAGCTTGCGGAGGGCGGCTCGGAGGCTTTCTTCGATGACGCGCTGTTGCCGCTCCTGTTCCCGGCGGATGCGGTTGAGCTCGGGCGATGCGTCGTCGGCCAGCGATCCGTCGGGCTGGATCTTGCGCTCGATGGACTGGGCCAGTGAACGGAGATTCGCCGACAGGGAAGACGAAAGCTCGGTCAGCCCGGGCAGACGGCCTGCCAGCCGAGCGGGCGGCGACGAGACCAGCGATTGCCAGGCGGCGATGTCGTTGGCCAGCCGGGCAACGGATTGCAGCTCACCGGCTTCAAGGGCGGCCACGGGGATGCGGGCCTTGGCTGCGAGCTGAGTGGGGTCGAAGAGTCCGCCAAGGGGGATCGAGACCTGCTCTTCGAGAAGCAGAAGGACTTCCCCGGTTAGACTGTGCTGACGGCCGATCCACTCTTCTTCGGAGGAGGGTGTCAGAGCAAGGATGGCTGCGCGGCCGACGCTCGAGGCGGAGAAACCTGCGACCAGGGCCAGCAGCGGCTCCCACTCAAGGGCGGCGAAGTCGGCGTTCGCGACCGGGGACGGGATGGGGTCGAGCAGTGCCATTGTTTCGCTTGTACTATCTTACGGTGTTGGCGTCTGCGCTGAGGTGAGCGGCGTGAGGTTGAAGTCGCCTTCCCAGCGTGCCACGACGGCGCTGGCCATGCAGTTGCCGATGACGTTCATGGCGGTGCGTCCCATGTCCATGAGGGTGTCGACTCCGAGCAGCATCAGGACAGCCGCGGCGGGGATGTGGAATGAGCCGGCCGCGGCCAGCAGGATGACCAGAGTGGCGCGGGGTACGCCGGCGATGCCTTTGCTGGTGAGCACGAGAGTGGCGAGAAGCACGACCTGCTGCGATACGGAGAGGTGCATCCCCGCGGCCTGGGCGGCGAAGATGGCGGCCATCGAGACGTAGATGCTGGACCCCGTCATGTTGAAGCTGTAGCCGGTGGGGATGACGAAGGAGACAATCCAGCGCGGCACGCCCAGCTCTTCCATGCGCTCCATCGCGAGCGGCAGGGCGGCTTCAGAGGATGTGGTGGCGAAGCCGAGTGCTGCCGGTTCGGCGACCGCTGCGGCGAAGCGGCGAATGGGGATTCGAGCCACAAGGAGAATGGGCGCGAGAACCGCGACCAGGAAGATGCCGAGAGTGATGTAGCAGGTAAGCAGGAGTTTGCCGAGAGGCAGCAGCGTGGCCAAGCCCATGGCGCCGACTGTGTAGGCGAGGGCTGCGCCCGCCGCCAATGGAGCCATGTACATCACGATGCGCGTAAGGCGGAACATGACGTCGGTCAGCGACTGGAGCACGGTGACCAGGGGCGCGCGTTTGGGCACAGGCAGGGTGGCCAGAGCGGTACCGAAAAGCAGGGCGAAGACGGCGACCTGGAGGATCTGGTTTTGGGCCACGGCCAGGGCGATGTTCTCGGGAAAGATGTTGAGCAGGATCTGCCGCCAGGTTTCCGGAGCGGCGATGGGTGCGACGGCCTGAAGGGTTGCGGGCAGCGCAACGCCGACGCCGGCCTGGGTGATGTTGATGGCCAGAGCGCCCAGGATGAGGCCCATAGTGGTGACGGCTTCAAAAAAGATGAGCGCCTTGAGAGCGACCCGGCCCACGCTGCGGAGCTCGTCGTGGCCCGCGATGCCGGCCGCGATGCTGCTGAAGATCAAAGGCGCCACGATCATGCGGATGAGGCGGAGAAAGATGTCGGCAATGAAGCGGGTTCCGGAGGCGAAGTGGGGTGTATCAACGCCGAGCTCCGCGCCGGCCGCCATGGTGAAAAATGTCCAGACGAGCAGGGAGCGGCGGTGGAGGGCATAGGGGATAAAGAGTAGGAGACCGCTCCAGCGGAGGCCGGGGGCTGCCGCGGCGGGCGAATCGAGGCGGCTCGCGACCAGTCCGGCGGCGAAGAGGAAAATCGCCGCGACAGTGAGATAGAGCGTTACGGGCCGCTTCTTGCGTAGCCATGATTCGGGCGGTGCAGTGGGAGCCTGGGGATTCAAGGTCCCATTATCCTACACGCCTCATTTTCATGAGGTCGAACTGGGAGTCGTGGACAGCTTGGCTGCGGGCGCGGGCGTTGCGGGAGCGCTTTCGCTGCTTTTGGCGCTCTCGCTGCTTTTGGCGTTTTCGCCGCTCTTTGCGCTGTCGCCGCTCTTGGTCTCGGTTTTGTCAGTGGCCTTGTCGGAGACGCTTGAGTCGGACGAGGAATCGGCGGCGGTGCTTTTGGGAGCGTAGTCGTTCACGTACCAGCCTGCGCCTTTGAAGTTCAGGCCGGGCGCGGTGAGCGGGCGCTCGAGGACGCCGCCGCACTTGGGGCAGACGCTCTCCGGCTCGGCAGAGAAGTTTTGGATCTTTTCGAATTTGTGGCCGCACTGGGTGCAGCGATAGGCATACAACGGCAAGGTCTTTACCCCTTCGGAGGAGATCGATCCTATCCCCATTGTAGCGGCCACCTGCGCCACCTGCGGTGGGGCTGGCGTTTCCGAGTGGCAATTCAAAGTTTCCCATCCTTCGCCCAGAAGAAGCGAAGGATAGGAAACTCTCGGTGCGCGGCTGGGACGAGACAGAACAGCGGGTGCTACTGGACCTGGATGGGGACTGAGGCAGTTTCGTTTTCCCAGGCCAGGGTGAGGGAGCCTTTGCCGCCCCCGTTGTCGGTGAGCGTGTATTTGAGGTCTTCAACCAGGCTGGGTGGCGCGGCCATCGTCATGGCGGTTTTGCCGAGGTCTTTCGATGGGTCGTAGGCCAGTCCCCACTCGCCGGTGGCCTTGCTCACGATCAGCGTCCAGTGGTCGGGATCGGAGATGTCGACGAAGAGGGTGTAGGTGCCGGCAGGAACCTTGAGGTCGCCGAGGGTGATGTCGGCTTCGGTCTGAAAAGTCGTGGCGGGGTTGGCTCCGGCACGCCAGACGGGGTAATGCGGATCGTGGCTGATGAGGCCGTCCTTGGTAAAGATGTGGCCGGCGCGGCCTCTGACGCGGGGTGAGTTGTAGGCGATGGTGATGGACTTTCCGCCGATCGTGACCATCGCTTTCTCGGGCGGGCTGGCTGGCGGCTTTTGCTGGGCAAAGAGGGCAGTCGCGCAGAGCAGAAGCCCCGTACAGATGAATAGGCGTTTCATGTTGTTGTTTTTCCTCCAGGCGGAGGCCGCATTATGAGGGAAGGCCTCGCCGCGATGATTGTCGCACTGCAAGGCTCGGGGCGGGAAGCGGCGCCAGCGCAAAGGATGGGGAAGTGGCTGCGAGCGGCCTGATATGATTGCGACCAAGGCGTTCAATGCAGCAGACACCAATTGAAGCGTCGCCCGGTGAGAGATTTCGCGCGGCTGTCGCAGCGGAGAAGCCGCTGCAGGTGGTGGGCGCCATCAACGCCTATACGGCGCGGCTCGCAGAGGCCTGCGGATTCAAGGCGCTCTATCTTTCCGGCGGCGGCGTGGCGGCCAATTCGCTCGCGGTTCCGGACCTGGGCATCAGCACCATGGAAGATGTGTTGACCGATGTCCGGCGGATTACGGATGCGTCGGCGCTGCCGCTGCTGGTGGATATCGACACCGGGTGGGGCGGGGCGTTCAACATCGCGCGGACCATTCGCTCGATGATCAGGGCGGGCGCTGCCGCGGTGCACATGGAAGACCAGGTGGGCGCCAAGCGCTGCGGCCACAGGCCTGGCAAAGAACTTGTGCCTGCGGGCGAGATGGTCGACCGTATCAAGGCGGCAGTGGACGCGCGCCCGGACGATCAGTTTGTGATTATGGCGCGGACAGATGCGCTGGCCAGCGAAGGGCTGGCGGCGGCAATCGAACGCGCCCAGGCCTATGTGGCTGCGGGCGCGGACATGATCTTTGCCGAGGCGGTGACGGAGACCGCTCAGTACACGGAATTCAAAGCGGCGGTCGGTGTGCCGATCCTTGCCAACATTACGGAGTTCGGGCAGACTCCGCTTTACACGCGCGATGAACTGGCCGCCGCAGGGGTAGACATCATTCTTTATTGCTGCGCGGCTTACCGGGCGATGAATGCGGCGGCGCTCAAGGTGTACGAAACCATCCGCGCCGAGGGAACGCAGAAGAGCATGGTGGGAACAATGCAATCCCGGGCTGATTTATATAAATATCTGGACTATCACGCCTACGAGCGGAAGCTCGATGAGCTGTTCGCGAAGGGCAAAGAGAGCAGATAGACAGCCCCGATGCCGATCCGATAGCTTGATACTCTGCGGATCGGTGTTCCGGTTTTCCACGAGGGAGTCTCAATGAGCCATATTGGTGCAAATCCAGCGCCGCCGGCCTTCAAACCCAAGAAGTCGGTGGCGCTTTCGGGCACGCCCGCGGGCAACACCGCGGTGTGCACCGTGGGCCAAAGCGGCAATGACCTGCACTATCGCGGCTACGACATCGCCGATCTCGCTGCCCGCTGCGAGTATGCCGAGGTGGCGCACCTGCTGATCCACGGCAAGCTGCCTACCGCAGCGGAGCTCGCCGCATACAAGAAGCGCCTGCTCGGTCTGCGCACTCTGCCCGATCCAGTGAAGCATGCGTTGGAGCAGCTGCCAGCACACTCGCATCCCATGGACGTGCTGCGCACCGGCGTCTCGGTGCTGGGCTGTGTGCGGCCTGAGGCCGACGATCACAATGAAGCGGGCGCGCGCGCCATCGCGGACGGGATCCTGGCTTCAAACGCATCCATGCTCCTCTACTGGCATCACTACGCGCGCAACGGCAGGCGCATCGCGGTCGATGCCGATACGGCGCCGCTCGCGGAACACTTTCTGCATCTGATGCACGGCCGCGTTCCAAGTGCGGAGTGGGTGCATGCCATGCAGGTTTCGCTCACATTGTACGCGGAGCACGAATTCAACGCGTCCACCTTCACGGCGCGGGTCATCGCCGGCACCGGCTCGGATATGTACTCGTGTATCTGCGGCGCCATCGGCGCGCTCAAAGGGCCGAAGCACGGCGGAGCCAATGAAGTGGCGCTCGTCATCCAGAAACGCTATCGCACGCCTGATGAGGCCGAAGCCGACATTCGCCGCCGCATTGACAATCGCGAAGTCGTCATGGGTTTCGGCCATCCGGTGTACACCATCAGCGATCCGCGCAGCAACGTGATCAAGGAGCACGCTCGCGACCTCGCCGTCGATGACGACGGGCGGCTGCTGCTCTCGATTGCCGAGCGCATTGAGAACACCATGCGCGACGCCAAAGGAATGTTCCCCAACCTCGACTGGTATTCGGCTGTCGCGTATCACCTCATGGGCATTCCCATCGATCTCTTTACGCCTATCTTCGTGATGGCGCGGACAGCGGGCTGGAGCGCCCACATCATCGAGCAGCGGCAGGATGGCAAGATCATCAGGCCGTCGGCGAATTATACGGGGCCGGAGAATCTCGATTTTGTGCCGATCGAGGAGCGGAGCTAGCGCGCAGGGGTTCGGCTCTGCGCCGAGGTCCGCTCAGGATGACAGATAGTGTAGGGGGGAAAGTGTGTCGACTCACGTAAGTAACGAACGCCCCGCGCCCGACCAGGTCCTTGCCGATATCGCAGACTACGCCCTGAGCTACCGGATCAATAGCGAGCTAGCGTATTCGACAGCGCATTATTGCCTGCTGGATACGCTGGGCTGCGGTCTGGAGGCACTGGAATATCCGGCGTGCACGCGCTTGCTGGGGCCGATCGTGCCAGGCACGACCGTGCCCAACGGCGCGCGCGTGCCGGGCACGAGTTACCAGCTCGACCCCGTGCAGGCCGCATTCAACATCGGCGCCATGATTCGCTGGCTCGACTTCAATGACACCTGGCTGGCTGCGGAATGGGGACATCCTTCCGACAATCTCGGCGGGATCCTCGCCACCGCGGATTGGTTGTCGCGAAGCGCTGCGCGCGGCCGGCCTCTGGAGATGCGCGAAGTATTGACCGCGATGATCAAGGCGCACGAGATTCAAGGGTGCATCGCCCTTGAGAACTCGTTCAACAAGGTCGGCCTGGATCACGTTGTGCTGGTGAAGGTGGCCTCGACGGCGGTTGTGGGCGGACTGCTGGGGCTCACGCGCGACGAGACGATCAACGCGCTGTCCCTGGCCTGGGTGGATGGGCAGAGCCTGCGCACCTATCGGCATGCGCCGAATACAGGATCGCGCAAGAGCTGGGCTGCAGGCGACGCAACCAGCCGCGCCGTGCGGCTGGCGCTCATGGCCCAAGCGGGCGAGATGGGCTATCCATCGGCGCTGACAGCTAAAACGTGGGGATTCTACGACGTTTCATTTCGAGGGAAGGAGTTCAAGTTCCAGCGGCCTTACGGCTCCTATGTAATGGAGAACGTGCTGTTCAAGATCAGCTATCCGGCCGAGTTTCACGCGCAGACGGCTGTCGAAGCGGCCATAAAGCTGCACCAGCGGTTGGCCGCGCAGGGGCTCAACGCGTCTTCAATCCGCTCCATCACCGTGCGCACCCATGAGGCCTGTCTGCGCATCATCGACAAAAAAGGTCCGCTGGCCAATCCTGCCGACCGCGATCACTGCGTGCAATACATGATTGCGATTCCGCTTCTCTTCGGCAGGCTGACGGCTGCCGATTACGAAGATCAAATGGCCGCCGATCCGCTCTGGGGGCCTCGCATCGACGCCATTCGAGACCGCATTACATGCGTGGAGGAGCCGCAGTTTACCCGCGATTACCACGATCCCGGGAAGCGTTCGATTGCCAACTCGCTGCGCATGGAGCTCAACGATGGCACGGTGCTCGAAGAGACGGTTGAATTTCCGATCGGGCATCGGCGGCGGCGCGAAGAGGGATTGCCGCTGCTGGTAGAGAAGTTCAAGAATAACCTGGGCAGGCGATTCGACAAACAGCGCCAAGAGCAGATTCTGGCGGCGTCGCTCGACCGGGACCGGCTGGAGACGATGCCGGTGAATACCTATGTCGATCTTTACGCTTCATAGCCCGAGACCCCGGGTGCGCGTAAAGTCATTGCCTGCACCGCCGACAACCTCATGTCGATCGCAATCGCCCCCATGGGCTATAGTGAAGCAAAAGGCATATTGATACAATGGGGGCCCTGTGCGGCTGCGAACACCTGTTTTTTGTCTCGTCATTTTATTGGCTTTCGCGGGTTGCCTTCAAAGCATGCGGGCGCAGCGGCCGGGGAATGCCAACCCCATGTATGCGCAGTTGCGCGGCTTGCTGCCCGGCGGCGCAGCCGTTGCGGTCAAGGACCTGGTGCTGAAGCGCGACGCGGGCGTGTTTACATTTCACAGCGGCAGCATCGCTTTCTACGGGGAAGTAAACGGCAAGGTGACGGGCGCGGTCTTCAAGGGGGAAGGTCACTTTCACCTCACTCCGCCCAATGCGCAGGAGCGGCACAACCTGGCGATCTTGAGCCACAACGAAGAGTTCGACGAGGACTTCGACCAGGTCGTCATGCGGTTTACCGATGGAACTGCCGCGGAGCTGCGCAAGGCTTCGACGGAAGCGGGAAGCGATCGGGCATTCACCAGCGAGGCGATCGAAGTGCGCAACCTGCTGCGCACCAAGCTGCAATACAACCTCGACCTGCGGCTGCTTGAAGACGTACTGAGCCCAACCCAGGGAGGATTCTTCATGGCCGCGATTCACGGCCGCAAGAACCCTCACCTGTTTTTCACGGTCGACCCTCATGGAGCGCCCGAAGTCGAGCCTGAGGAAGTTGCTCTGATGAGCTACAACGACTGGGGCCCGGTTTATCTGACGGTCTTCAATCTGGGCGCGGGCGCTCCGGCAGATCCGGCGGTGAACGACCTGCGCAACAAGCCCTACCGGATGGACCACGAAGACATCGACGTGACGATCGAGAAGGGCGGCTTTCTCACCGGGCTCTCGACGCTTCACATTGTCGCATTGCAGGATGGCGTGGCCGTTACGCCGCTCAATCTCTATTCCACGTTGAGGGTGAGCAAGGCGGAGACCGACAAAGGCGAGCAACTGGATTTTGTCCAGGAGGACAAGGACCACGATGCGGACTTTGGCGTGGTGCTGCCCGCGCCGCTTAAGAAGGGCGAGTCGGTGACCCTGCGCATCGCCTACGGCGGCAAGGATGTAGTCCAGAACGAAGGCAACTCCAACTATTACCCGGTGGCGCGCGAGAGCTGGTACCCCAACGCATCGCAGGGACTGGGCGACTATGCGACCTATCACATGCTGTTTCATGTTCCCAGGGGATTGGAGTTGATCGCCACCGGAACCAAGGTGAATGAGACCAACGAAGGCAAGATCACCACCACGGAGTGGAAGACCGATGTGCCCCTGCCTGTGGTGGGCTTCAACCTGGGCAGATTCACCATGAAGGAGGCGACGGTTCAGGGCAAGCTGGGCGACAACCTCACCATCGATGCGTACGCGAATACGCAGCCGCCCGATATGTTCAACGCGATCTCAGAGGCGGTGAATTCGGGGCCTGAGATAGGCGGAAACGCGCAGCCGGCCAGCGCGGCCGTTGGCACTCTCAACACCTCCGGCATGTTGCCCATGCAGTTGAGCCAGGGGCAGGTCGCGGCGCAGATTTATACCAATTATTTCGGACCGACTCCGTTTGCCAAGGTCGCGCTGACGCAGCAGTTCGCATGCAACTACGGACAGAGCTGGCCCATGCTGGTGTATCTGCCGATCTGCGGATTTCTCGATCAGACGCAGCAGCACGAGTTGGGACTGCGCCCCGAGGACATGTACTGGAAGGTAGTTACCGCACACGAGGTAGCGCACCAGTGGTGGGGACAGACGGTGGGATTCCGCAGCTATCGCGACCAGTGGATGAGCGAAGGGTTTGCGCAGGAGTCCGCGTCGATCTTCCTCATGGCCACTCGCCCCAAGCACGATGACTACATGGAGTTCTGGAAGCAGCAGCGCAAGCTGATAACCGAGAAGAACTCCAATGGCTTCCGGCCCATCGACGTGGGACCGGTAACCATGGGATTCCGGCTCAGTACTGAAAAGACCGGCTTCAGCGTTTACCAGAATCTGGTTTATCCCAAAGGCGCATTCATTCTGCACATGGTGCAGATGATGATGTGGGATCGCAACGACGGCGATGCGCGATTTATTGCGACCATGCACGACTTCGTCAAAACCTACTGGCTGCAGGCCGCATCGACGGAGGACTTCAAGGCGATCGTTGAAAAGCACATGAGCTCAGGGATGAACCTGGACGGCAACAACAAGATGGATTGGTTTTTCAATGAATTTGTCTACGGGACGGAGCTGCCGACCTATCACTTTGAGGGCCAGGTGACGGCGGATGGGGACAAGTCGACGCTGCACTTCAAACTGACGCAGTCGGGCGTGTCGCCCGCATTCAAGATGCCCGTGCCGATCTATATGGAGTTCGCCGACGGCAAGATAGCCCGGCTGGGCTCGGTAGCGATCACCGGCGACAAGACCGTGGAACAGACTGCGCCGCTGCCGAAGATGCCTCAGCCGGTGAAGCGGCTGTTCATCAACTATTACTACGACGTATTGAGCCTGGAGAATTGATGCGCCTGGCGCTGCCCTCGAATGGGCGGCGACAGACTGAGGGCATACGATATACTCCGAAAGTCATTCACTCAAAGGAGAGCACGACGATGAATTGGAAGGCGATGTGCGGGATTGCCGCTGCAGCGGCACTGGCAGGGATGGTGATGTCTGCGCCGGCGCGGATCATGGCACAACAAAGCGGCGACACGGTGCTGAAGGCCGCGGATGCTCAGAAGCTTCTGCCCGCCAGCGTATTCTATGCAGGCAAGTCGGCGACCACTCAATTGCGGAACTCGGGCGGTGTCAAGTTTGCCGACGGGCACTATGTGCTGGCGACCATGGTCGATACCAGCGGATACTCGACCGGCATAGCGGCCAAGTACCAGGCTTATTTCATCACGGAAGTTCCCATCAAGCTCGGCGGGCAGGATTTGCCGGCCGGCATCTACGGCATCGGGTTCATCGCCGGCAACAAGCTGGTGGTGACCGACGTGGGAGCCCACGACGTTCTCACTGTGAGCACCGAGAACGATGCGGCGATCAAACGGCCGATGCCGTTGCAGGTGGCGGCTGATCCGGCGGGCGGATTTCGGCTTTATGCCGGGCGGGCTTACGTGAGTTTCAGCCGGTAGTGACGGCACAGACTCGCCGGCATCCTTGAAGTCGTCCCTCCCTGTTGTGGCCACTTCGATGACCGGGAACCGTCCTTGAGGTGGCCGTACCGGCTCAGCCTCATCGGACTCTTTTACATTTTTGGGAAAATGCTTCGGTCCCTCTTCGGGCTTTCGGATCCCAGGATGAATCTGCCCGGGAAGCCGGGTGATGTTGCTCACAGCGCTCCCTGTCCGGCGGCGGCAGACTAGGAAAAATAGAGCAGCGGAGAATGTGCCCCAATCCGGCTTCGCGGCCGGTGTTCTCAAGGCCTGCAATTTCGCGGCTGATTCATTTCACCTGGATCTCCAGCCTCAGGCTCCTTGGGAGGGAAAACGTCATGTCCGTCGCCTTTCTTGATACCGCTTCAGCAGTTCCCGATTCCGGCTTCAACCTTGAAAGACAGAACACCGATCTGGCCGCATTAACCGAGGAGATGGCGGGCCTGCGCTATTCAATCATCCTGGCCGCCCGCTGGGCGGGTTCGAAGAGTATTGAGGCAGAAACTCGCGCTGATCTCCAGACCGAGCTTGCGCAACTGCGCGCCCTCTACTCCGACCGCCTGGACGAGATTGCAATGCGCTTCGGGATTCCGCAGGCCATCGCCGCCAAGGAGACCGTCGAGCGCACCGTTCATGTGCCTAAGGGCGCGATGCACCCCCTGAAATTCGCCAACAGGAATCAGATTTACATCTAAGAACTGCTTGGCTTGACCCGGTTGACATCGTTGCATCGCCGGAGGCGGCTTTTCCCCCGAAGATGCCGCCTTGCAACGAGTTTGCTTGAAAGACGAAAATCGAAATGCTCAAGAAAGTCGGTTTGAATGGTCCTCCTGGCTGCACGGCGCGCAGCCGGCTTCCGGCGCGCGGAGGCAATCGCGCTCTGCCTCTACCTGGCAATCGCAGGGTGGGTCAGCCTCCATCACGAAGCCTGGACCGATGAAGCCCAGGCGTGGCTGCTGGCGCGGGATGACAGCCTGCCGGACCTTCTGTTCAAGCGGCTGCACTACGAGGGAACACCCGGGCTATGGCATCTGCTGCTGTGGGTCCTCTGCCGTCTGCATCTTTCCTATAGCGCAATGCACGGGGCGGCCGTGGTGCTGGGCGGCGCGGCCGCATTTGTCTTGCTGCGCTCCAGTCCCTTTCCGGCCGCGATTCGCTTTTTACTCCCGTTTTCTTTCGCCCTGGCTTTCCAGACGCCAATCGTCGCCCGAAGCTATTCTCTTGTTCCGTTGCTTGCGTTTGCGATCTGCGTAGAACTTGACTCGGGCAAAAGCAGGCCACTGCTGCTGGCCTTGCTAATTGGGCTCCTCATTAACACCTCGCTGCTATCGGTTTTCTTCGGTTTTGGTTTTGTGGCGTTTTATATTGCCCGGCTTTACGGTGCGGAGCATAGTCCCCCCAGGAGGACACTGGCCGCTGCCGGAACGCTGCTTGCAGCGTTGTCTCTGTTTGCCGTCTACACAGCCCTGCCTGCTCCCGATGTGAGCGTCGGACAGGCGCGCGCACTGTCGGCGAACGCGAACATTGAGCGCGCCCTGGCGGTGCTCACCGGGGTCACTTCCACATGCCCCGCGCGGCCGTCCGCGGTGCATGGCGAGGCATCGTCCCCGCCGGCGCCCGGCTACCAGTACATGGCCTGGAACCAGGCCCAGCGCAGCGCGGGCGAGACCAGGCGTGGCGGCGCATTGGCAGCAGTTTTGCATCTGGCCTCGCTAGCCTTTTTTCCAGTTTCAAGCTTCAATCTCCTTGCGTTGGCGTTCTATTCGATGCTGATCGCCTGGCAGGTTCGACATGGTGCCCTCATTGCGTCGCTTCCGCTGCTGGCGGTCATCGTGGGCGGTAAGCTGCTGCCCTTCAATGAGCACCACACGGCCCTGGTGTGGACCGCGGTCGTCGTAACGCTGTGGCTCTCCTGGCGACGGGTTCGACCAGCGCGATTGAGCCGGATGGACATGGTTTTCCAGGCCGTGCTCGCGGCTGTTCTCATCGAACAGCTTGCCTGGACCGGCTTCGCCGCCGCATACGATATGGGCCATCCGTTCGATGGCAGCCTCGACGCCGCCCGGTACCTGGCCGATTCCGGCGCCCGCACGGTGGCCGGATTCAATTATCACTCGGTCGGAGTTCAGGCCTACGCAACGCAGAAACTGTTCTACAACCAGCCGACAACCTACTGGCCGTGGAGCTGCAGCAGCGATCCGGACGCACATCTGGCCGAAGTTCTTCGTCAGCATCCCGATCTGGTCCTCGCCGGCGAGAGCTATGACGGCAACGTGAGCTGGCGCAATCAGATTGTTGGGGAGAAATCCGCCTGGGCCAGGAACGATCAGGACGGCATCGAGCCTTATCTCACGGACCATGGCTATGCGCCCATTCGCCGCTTCTGCGGCCTTCAGCCCGCCCACTTTGGTTTTTCCGAGCAGACCTGTGAGGTGGTTTACGCGCCGATGACTCGGGTGGAAGAGCGGTAAAGACGGCGTCGACGCGCGCGCCGGCAGGCTCACGATCTTCAGGCACCAAGAAAAGGCCATCCCGCCTCAGCGGAATGGCCTTTTAAAGTGTGACTTGATGAAAAAGGCTCCTTACCTGGCCGCCAGCGAAGGACGCGGATCGAGGCTGCCGTCCTGGTAGCCCTTGGCGATCTCAGTGATCGCAATGGGCGCATAGTCGCCGGCGTGACCGGCCTGGCCGAACTCCGTCATGCGCTGCGCCACCACCTTGGCCATGGCCTCGCGGGCCGGCTTCAGGTAATCGCGGGGATCGAACTTCTCCGGCGTCTCGAAGAAGACCTTGCGGATGGCGCCGGTGATGGCCAGGCGATTGTCGGTATCGACGTTGATCTTGCGAACGCCGTTGCGGATGCCGAGCTGGATCTCTTCGACCGGCACGCCCCAGGTCTGCTTCAGCTTGCCGCCATACTGATTGATGATGTCCTGCAGGTCCTTGGGCACCGAGGAGCTACCGTGCATCACCAGGTGGGTGTGGGGCAAGCGCTTGTGAATGGCGATCAGCACGTCCATCTTGAGCACCGAGCCGTCGGGCTTCTTGCTGAACTTGTAGGCGCCGTGGCTGGTGCCGATGGCGATGGCCAGGGCATCCACGCCGGTGCGCTCGGCGAATTCGACCGCCTGGTCGGGATCGGTAATGTGGTCCAGTCCCGATCCGCCGGCTCCGTGGCCGTCTTCCACGCCGCCGAGCACGCCGATTTCGCCTTCCACGGTGACGCCGCGCTCATGCGCAAAATCGACCACCTTGCGGGTCACTTCCACATTCTCTTCGAACGTCGACGGGGTCTTGCCGTCGGTCTTCAGGGAGCCGTCCATCATGACGCTCGTGTAGCCGAGTTCGATGGCGCTCTTGCAGGTTTCAAAGCTGTTGCCGTGGTCCTGGTGCATGGCAATGGGAATCTCGGGGTTGAGCTCGGCCGCCGCCTGAATGAGGCGGAAGAGGTAGAGGTCTTCGGCAAACTGGCGGGCGCCGCGGCTCGCCTGGACGATGACCGGTGACTTGGTCTGCTTGGCGGCGGACAGGATGGCCTGAATCTGTTCCATGTCGTTGACGTTGAACGCGCCGACGCCGTAACCACCCTTGGCAGCCTCATCGAGGAGCTGTCGCATTGATACCAGAGGCATAGAGAATCTCCTTTTCGGTGGCTCCGGCTGCCTGTACGCGAGAAGATCGGCTAGGGTTCCGGGAGCCGCGATCAAGCCTATGGTAGCAGAGACCGGCAAGAAAGAAGTGTGGCCGGGGACACACGGGGCGAGGGACGTAGGGACGAGGGACTATGGGACGTAGGGACTAAGGGGCTGATGAACGTAGCCCGATGCGTAGGTCAAGAATGACACCCGAGGTCTCCTTATCGATCGCTCGATCGGGCTGCAGCCCATCCGGCGGCGTAATCTGCGGCCAGGGCTATTGAGTCCCTCAGTCCCTGCGTCCCTCAGTCCCTCGCGTCACTTCCAGGCGCCCAGCAGTCTGCGGACCAGAATCAGCTGGCCGATATGGTAAGCGTTGTGGTCGGCAATGAGCAGGGCTTCGCGCAGAATCGTCGGTCCTTCGGCGTGGGGAATCTTCGCGAACAGGTCGGTCTTGGGGTCCGAGATGAGATCGCAGAACGCCTTCAGGTCCTTGCGAAAGCCGCGGACGGATTTGTCCCACGCCTTCCCGTCGGGAGGCGCGGGCGTGGCGGGCCAGTAGCCGGTGGGCCACTCCGGCGACTTGTGGGAAGGGTCGCGGGAGAACTCCAGGATGTCCCACTGGGCGATGCGCAGGTGTTCGAGCAGCTGCCAAGGGGAGTGGCCGGCGCCCTGGGGCGTTTTGCCCCGGAGTTCGGCGGGCAGTCCCTTGATCGCGGATTCGAAGTCCGCGTGCGCGTTAGAGCCGGTGAGCAGGCTGAGCAGGTGTTCCCGGAGTGAAGCGTCGTGACTGGCTAGCTTCTTGGCTGACATGCGAATGGCTCCTGGCAATGCGGTCTGATGAGAGCGGCGAACGGCGCGGCCGCTCAAGGGGGATTCGCCGGGACAGCGCCAGGATGCATGGAAATTTTCCTTTTCTGGTTAGAGCCCAAGCACGGTGCGTTGAGCCTCAAAGATCTCCTTGAGGCCGGACTCGGCCAGATCGATTAACGTGTTTAACCCAAGACGGGAGAAAGAACCCTTTTCCGCCGTGGCCTGGGTTTCAATGAGTCCTCCGTCGGCGGTCATGACCACGTTCATATCGACCTCGGCCTGCGAGTCCTCTTCGTAACAGAGGTCGAGCAGGGGCGTGCCGGCTACGATGCCGACCGAGGTGGCGGCAACCAGCTGGCGCAGCGGAGATTGCTTGAGGGTGCCGGCTTTGACCAGTGCGTTGAGAGCCAGGGCGAGGGCCACGGCGGCGCCGGTGATGGCGGCGGTGCGCGTCCCGCCGTCCGCCTGAATCACGTCGCAGTCGAGAATGACGGTGCGCTCTCCCAATGCCGTCATGTCCACAACCGAGCGTAAGCTCCGGCCGATGAGGCGCTGAATCTCGTGGGTGCGCCCCCCGATCTTGCCTCGTTCGCTCTCCCGCGGAGTGCGGGTGACGGTGGAGCGGGGCAGCATGGCGTATTCGGCGGTCACCCATCCGCGGCCGGAGTTGCGCAGCCATCCCGGAACCCCCGGTTCAATGGTGGCGTTGGTCAGAACCCGGGTGTTGCCGCAGGCGATCAGCACCGAGCCTTCGGCCGTCTGGACGAAGCCGGGAGTGAGCGAGAGGGGACGAAGCTGGGCCGGCGCGCGGCCGCCGGGACGGAAGAAATTGGCTGAGGATTGCATAGGGGGATTGTACGGGAGACGTGCCGGGCGGGCTTCGAGCAGTTTTCGTTCCGTTTTTGGAGTGACCGAACCGATGAGGGCAGGCAGCGCAAGAGGAACCGGAATTTGTTCCCAAAGCAGGAAAGGCAGCGGCGGGCCTTCCAGAATGGGAAGTGTTTCCCAAGTTACACAAAAAAAGGTAGATAGGTTGGTATTAGCGGGAGCGCGAGTTTCATTTTGGGAACAGAAGATTGGCGGAGCCGCACCGTTCTATCCCCACGCGAGACTGTCATCTCTTCCCTTATCAGGAACTTAGAAATAGTGTTCTGGTTTGGCACACGGCGTGTATTAGAAGAGGACAGTCCAAGCAGAAAAATGTGGGTGGGAAAGGCGATCCGGCGCCTGAATGCAGCGGGGTCAGCCTCATCCGAGCAACAAGAAGAGGGACGGGGACGGGCTTGCCCGGACGCCGGTCATGAACCGGAAGGAAGGGGAGGGTTATGCAGTCGACGGCGGAAAAGACGGAAAAGGGCGGAACGGAACGGAAGCGCGTGGAGGCCGTGATGGAGACGCTGGCGGCATTGCGCAGCTCGGGAGAGAGCGTGGCCGAAGTGGCGCACGACGCCCGCAACATGGTGACGGCGCTGGGCCTCTACTGCGATCTGCTCGAGGAGCCCGGGGTGTTGACCCAGCCGTTCTCGCATTACGGAAGCGAGCTGCGGCTGGTGGCTGCCGCCAGCCGCAGCCTGGTGGAGAAGCTGGTGGCGCTGGATGCGCAGGCGGGGTTTCAAGATCGATTGACGGATGCGCCAGTCTCGGGTGCGGGCTCCGGCGCCGGGAACGAGGCGGCTGCGGGGGGCGGGTTGAAGCCGGGCAAGGCTCTCAATCCTGACCCTCGCCCGGTCGATAGCCTGAACGCCGGTCACCGCGGCCCGACCATGTGGAGCCCGAGCCGAAACCGCGAACGGAACCAGAGCTGGGAGCCAATGCCGGCGCAGCCGATTCGTAACCTGGCCGCGGAGTTGCTGGCCAATCGTCATCTCCTTGCCGCCCTGGCCGGGCCTGGAATTGCGGTGACCGTGGACGCGGTCGGCGGAGCCCGGGCCGTGCGCATGACCGCCGAGGATCTGACCCGGGTGTTGGTCAACCTGGTGAAGAACGCCGCCGAGGCCATGCCTTCCGGGGGGCAGATCCTGATCGGTCTGAGCGAACTGCCCGCGCCGGGAGGTGCAATCGAGACGCTGCGGCTGGCGATCGAAGACAGCGGGACCGGCATCGCAGAGGAGGCTCTCGAGAGGATCTTCGAGTCGGGCTTTACCATGCGCACCAGGAAATTCGCGGCACCCGGAGAATGGCCGTCCACGCACCGCGGGCTGGGGCTGGCCATCACGCGGTCCCTGGTCGAAGCGGCAGGGGGAAGGATCGCCGCCTCCAATCAGGGTTTGAGCGGGGCTTCGGCCGCGGCCGAGACCCAGGCGGGGCTCGCCGGGGCGCGCTTCGAGATCGAACTGCCGGTCAGAACAGTCTGAAATGGGACCGAATGCAACTTCCCGGGCAGCTGCGGCTGGGAATCGGGTCGCAAGAGTCCGGCGGGCAGAATCTGGAGTTTCCGCGAAGGGGAATGAAAGCGGCGCGAAAGCGCCATGAAAATGGAATTGAACGAAAAGCACGCGAGGCGAATACAATGCTGGAAACAGTCCTTCACAACACACGGGCAATGGATTTTATCCCTCAACTCGGGGAACCGGCGGTGCGGCTGCACCTGCTGGTCGTTGACGCGGATGCGGCCATGCGGTCGGCGTGCGCGGAGATCGCGTCAAGCCTGGGCTATGCGGTCGAGAGTACGGACGACCTGGCGCAGGCGCGCAGCCTGCTGAGAGGCCATGCGGCCGACATTCTGCTGGTCAACCTGCCGGCTGGAGTCAGCCAGGGGTTGGAATTGGTCTCCGAGGTCAAGCTGCTCTATCCGGAGACATCGGTGATCGCGATGACCGCCTCGGGATCGGTCAACGCGGCCGTCGAAGCAATGCGCTGCGGCGCTTCGGACTACCTGACCAAGCCCTTCGCCATGGATGAGCTGTCCACCGTGCTTGACCGCGCGGCCCAGAATCACCTGACCGACACCGCCAACCGGCAGTTGCGCGAGCGGCTGCGGCTGTCGCAGGGGCTGGGCGCGATGATCGGCCGCTCGGGCGAGATGGAAAAACTTTACCGCATCCTCTCCAAGGTGGCGCAGAGCACGCACCCGGTGCTGATTCTGGGGGAGAGCGGAACCGGCAAGGAACTGGTGGCGCGGACAATTCACGCCTACGGGCCCAACTCGCAGAAGCCCTTCCTGCCCGTCGACTGCGGATCGCTGGTGCCCACGCTGATCGAAAGCGAGCTGTTCGGCTACGTGAAGGGCGCCTTCACCGGGGCCAACCGGTCCAAGGACGGCCTCCTGGTCTCGGCCGAGGGCGGGACAGTGTTCCTGGATGAGATCGGCGAGCTCTCCCTGGACCTGCAGGCCAAGCTGTTGCGGGCGCTGCAGGAGAAGGAGGTTCGCCCGGTGGGAGCGACGCACCGCATTCCGATCAAGGCGCGCATTGTGGCGGCGACCAACCGGGATCTGGCCGCGATGGTCGAAAAGGGAAGCTTTCGCAAGGACCTGTTCTATCGGCTGAACGTGGTCAACCTCCGGCTGCCCTCGCTGCGCGACCGGCGCGAAGACATTCCGCTGCTGGCTGCGCACTTTCTCGACCGCATCAGCCGCGAGCACGGCCGGAAGTTTACGCTGAGCGACGAGGCTCTGCGCACCATGATGCGTTATGACTGGCCGGGCAACGTCAGGGAGCTTGAGAACTCCGTGGAACGGGCCTGCGCGCTGTCGTCCGGGCCGGTGCTTCGCCTGGGCGACCTGCCCACGCAGCTGCAGAATCAGGGCCTCGAGGCGCGGCGGGTGGCGGCCGCGCCGGGGGAGACGTCGGAAGCCCCCGGAACTCCCCAGTTGAAAACCCTGGCCGATCTGGAGAAGGAAGCGATTCTTGGCGCCATCCGCACCCTCAATGGCGACAAGCTCCAGGCCGCGAAGATGCTCGGAATCGGCAAAACCACCCTATACCGGAAGCTGAAGGAGTACGGCATCGTAGACCCGTTGCGGGAAGAGTAAAGACAGCTGTTGAGCTCTCAGCTCTCAGCTTTCGGCTTTCAGCCTTCAGCTCTCAGCTCTCAGCTCTCAGCCTTCAGCTCTCAGCTCTCAGCTCTCAGCCTTCAGCTCTCAGCCTTCAGCTCTTAGCTCTCAGCTCTCAGCTCTTTTTTGCAGGGTGCGGTTGTGGTGTGCCGCAAGGGCCGCTGCGGCAATTGAGCGGTTGCTGGCTCTCAGGAGCGGAGCCAGTGCCGGGAGCTTGGAGTCCCGGGCAAGTCGCAAGAATGACAGCCAGGATCTGAAACCTGAAGGCTGAAGGCTGAAAACTGAAAGCTGATAGCTGCCAGCTGACAGCTAGGGGCTAGGACCTGACACAACAACCGATTGGCCAGAGGCCATTCAAGAGGAGTTCGACGATGAGCGTTCTGATGGTATCCGGAATTGAAGGGGCTCGCAATTGCGCCGATGTAGTGGGCAAGCAACTGGGCATGGAAGTCGAAGTCGCGGAGGGGCGGCGGAGCGCGCTGGCGGCATTGCGCGGGCGTCAGTTCGCCGTGATCGTGCTGGACGAGACGATTGCGGAATGCGATCCGGCCGCGGCCGAGGCAATCTGGGACCATGCGGGCCTGGCCATTCCCTTGCAGATCAGCTTTGCGCTCTCTGGCGCCGCGCGTCTGGTAAGGGAGATTCGAGCCGGACTGCACCGCCGCGAACGGGAGCAATTGCTGGCCCGGCGGGCCGCTGCCGAAGCCATTGAGTCGGACCTGAAGTCGACGGTTGCGGGTCTGCTGTTGAACTCGCAACTGGCGCTGAGCGGAAGCGAGGTCCCGGCGCCGCTGGCTGACAGACTGCGCCTGGTCGCCGACCTGGCCGGCAACCTGCGCCGGCAACTCAGTGTGCCGCGCGAGTTCCGGGGCAACCCGCCGGCATGATCCGGGGCGTTTCGCGCGGTGGCGGCCAGGCCGGCGCGCAGGGCATCGATCGAAGTTGGGCCTGTGGCGGCACGAGAGCACGTTCCGCACAATTACGCATCCCGCGCGGGGAACCGGTCGCGCCTCGACCGGAACACGCGCAGAGGGCGCGGGAGCGGTAAGCTGGGTAGGAATGAAAGACACCGCTGTTTTACTGATCGATTGCCCTGACCGGAAGGGCCTCGTGGCGCGCGTCTCGGGGCTATTGTACGAGCGCGGCGCGAACATCCTGCACGCCGACCAGCACCAGGACCATGGCCTGGGGCTGTTTTTCATGCGGGTGGAGTGGGGTGTTGAGGGGTCCGCTCCACAAGGTCAGGGCCGGGACGGCTTCGACCTGGAGGGGTTCAGGCGGGCGTTTGAGCCGTTGGCGTCTGAGCTCCGGATGCGGTGGAAGCTGACGGCCAGCGCCACCCGGCCGCGGGTTGCCCTCTTCTGTTCGCAGTATCTGCATTGCATGGCCGACCTGCTGCATCGCTGGCGGGCCGGAGAGCTGGACTGCGAGATCCCGGTGATTGTGTCGAATCACAGCGCGGTGGAGCGGCTGGCCGCGTTTTACGGGATTGCCTTCGAGCACCTGCCGGTCACCGAGGCGACGCGGGCTGACTGTGAGCAGCGGCAGCTGGAATTGCTGGCGCGGCACCGGGTGGAACTGGTGGTGCTGGCCCGCTACATGCAGATTCTCTCGCCCGACTTTGTTGCTCGTTATCCGGCGGGGATCATCAATGTGCATCACTCGTTTCTGCCGGCGTTTTCCGGGGCGCGGCCGTATCACGCCGCCCATGCGCGGGGCGTGAAGCTGATCGGGGCCACCAGCCATTATGTGACCGAAGTGCTGGACGACGGGCCGATCATCGAGCAGGACGTGGCGCGCATCTCGCATCGCGACCAGGTGGAGGACCTGTTGGCCAAGGGGCGCGACCTGGAGCGGATGGTGCTGTCGCGGGCGGTGCGCTGGCACCTGGACCGCAGGATTCTCTGCTACGGAAATAAGACGGTAGTGTTCGATTGATCGGAGACGGGAATCAGAGATCAGGGGTCAGGAATCAGGGGTCAGGGGTCAGGGATCAGGGGTCAGGGACCAAGCGACTCGTGCGCGCATGGATCGGAAGGTACTTGAGCAATCTAAACCCTTTCGGCCGTTGCGTTCATCGCGATCTGGGTCTCGACGGGATGCATATGCATGAATCGTGCCACCACCTGCGGTGGGGCTGGCGTCTTTGTGGAGGGGACAGTTCAGGGGTGCTGCTCGATGGTGATAGAGACGTTCGAAGAGAGGCCGGTAGCGGCTTCGGCGCTGAGGACGGTGGCGATGGCGGGGAATGAGGCCGGGGCGAAGACGACCGTGCCATCGATGGCCGAGATGGCGGTCGCGGACTGGGTGAGCAACAGCGGCCCCGGCGAGCAGACGGTATGGGGGGCGCAGGGTGCGGTCCACGCATGGAGGGATTGATAGAGCTCGACGGTGGCCCCCGCCATGGGGTTGCCGTCCATGTCGAGAACGCGGAGAACGATCTGCGCGGGTGTCTGAGAGACGGCGATGCTTTGCGATGTGCCTGAGACGGGGTGGAGGGTGGCGTATTCGGGGCGCGAGCCGAGAGCGGTGAAGGCGGCGCATTGGGCGGTGCCGTTGGCGCAGGCGGAGATGGTAGCGAGCTGGCCCTCTGCGAGCGGACCGGCGGTGAGGATCTGGGTGGCGATTCCGCTGGAATTGGTGAGGACGGGGACGGCGGGTGCGGCGATTCCCGATGAGCTTTGCCAGAGGACGGATTGGCCCGCTGCGGGGATACCGCCGGAGAGGGCCAGAGCCTGAACGGTCCAGGTGAACGCGGAGCCGGCGGCCAGCGAGAGTTGCGGGGTGAGCGGGGAGAGGACGGGAGGCGATCCGCCGGAGAAGACGGCCTGAAGGCTGGAGCCGTTAGTGAGCATGGCGGTGACGCTGGAGAGTTGGGAGCCGGTAGGGGTGATCAGGATGGAGGCTCGGCCGTCGCCGGTGGCCGTGACGCCGCAGACCTGGGCCCCGCAGCCGAGAGCGGCCGAGCCGCCGGTGACCTCGTACGTGACGGTGACCCCGCCGGCCGGGGAAAGATCGGGGCCCAGGGCGGTCACGGTGAATGGGGTGGGGACGCCGATGGGGACCTGGCCGGAGGGAGCGGCGAGGAGAGTCAGGGCGTCGCCCGAGCCGGAGTCGTAGCTGACGCCTGAGGGAACGATGGCGGCGGCGTAGAAGATAGGCAGGTCGTCCACCTCGACATCGACCGAGCCGCTGACCCCGGAGGCGGCAGGCGGTGCGATGGCGGTGATCTCGTTGGGAGAGATGCTGGTGACGAGCGCGGGCTGGCCGCCGACCAGAACGGTGTCGGCGAGGCGAAAGCCCGTTCCGTGAATGACAATGGGACCGCCGGCGGCGGGCAGGCGCTGCGGCGCGATGGTGTCGGCATAGAGGAGCCAGTCGTTGTAGGCGTAGTCGGGCCGGCCGTCCCCGCGCAGGTCGGCGATCCCGATGCGGACGATGTCGGCGGCGCTTGAGTCGACTCGAAGCCAGGTTTCGCCGGTGGGGAAGCCGTTGAGCCCGGGGGCGGCTCCGACCGGGGTCGCGCCGGCGACGTCAAAGGCATCCCACACACCGATGGAGGGCAATGCTTTCTGGTTGGAGGGCATGCCGGATTCGCTCACCGCCTGGGTGACGATGGTGAAGATGCGGTTGCCGCGCACCGGAAAGGTGAACCAGTCGGTCTGGCCGACCTGGCTGAGACGGCCGCACCACAGGCCGGTAGCGGGCATGGGGCGAGGCTGGTCTTGAGCTCCGATCGCGTCCTGATAGCCGGCCACTGACGCGCCGGAGGCGGTGATGGAAAGCGTCCGGGCGCTGCCTGCGGAGAGCGCGGGGAGGGTGATGGCATTGAGCGCGCCGGAGGGCGCGACCTGGCCTTGGGCGTAGGGGCCTACCGAGTCTTCGAGGATGTAGAGAGGATTGATGGACTCGAAGCTGAGCTGGTAGCTGGCTGTGCCGACGCCGGGCGGGAGGGGAATGCCGCTGAGATCGAAGTAACCCTGGAGCGCGGCGTCGGTCGAGCCCCATTGAGCGAGCGGATTGCCGGAATCGTCTTCCCAGCCGGTTACGGGATTGCCGTGATTGCCGCCGAAGTAAGCTCCGGAGACGAAGCTGACGGTGTACTCGAGGAGAGGATTGCCGCTCGAGTCGAGTGGACGCGCGACGACATTGACGCCCTGCATGCCGTACCCGGTGGGGAAGGCGATGGCGCCCTGGATGGAGATGGTGTTGGCGGCGGTGAGTTGCTTCGAAGGAAACTGGGCGAGGTTGGCGGAGGTGATGGGGTAGATGCGGTTGAGCGCGGCGATGTCGTCGAATCGCAGGGCGGAGGGGTTGGGAATGCAGACGCCTCCGAGTGGGCCGCAGACGCCGCTTAGGGGCTGCATGACCGGCCATCCGGCGGTGCCCCCGGTTTCATTGTTGGCGAGAGCGCCGGGGTTGACCTGGGAGTAGTCCAGGCCGAGGATGCGGCCGAAGGCGCGCTCGATCTCGTAGCTCATCATCGCCACAAGTTCGGGGGTGGTGGTGCAGAGGCCGTTCAGCACGATCACCGCGTGGCCGATGGTGGCGTCGGCACGGATATTGTCGATCCAGAAGAAGACGCCGTTGTTCTCGCAGGAGGTGGGGTCGCTTGCGCCCGAGCCATAGAGCGCGTTGATGACCGAGCCATCGGCGTCGTAGAGGATTGCCAGAGGGTAGGCGGTCGAGGAAGGCGCTACATCGGCCGGAGCGGTGATCTGGCCCGAGGAATTGACGGCAATGCTGGAGCCGTTTACGTCTTCGTTGAGGGAGCCCATACGGGTGAGCGTCACGCCGGCAGTGGGGACCTCGCTCCAAAGCGCGGCCGCGGCGTCAACCATTGCGGCGGCTTGCTGATTCGAGATGGAATTCGAGAGCGGGCCCTGATCGACGTAGTAATTGACCTGGCCCTGAGACCAATGGATGGGCTGCCCAAGGACAGCCGGATCAAAGAAGGACGTGCCTGCGACGTACTTAGGGCCGCCGGCGAGAAGCGCGGCGGGAGACAGAAGGAGCAGGGCGAGGGCGTGAACGGCGGCGCTGCGCCGTGGAAGCGTGGTTAATGCGCACACTGGGAATGTCCGTCGGCCGTGACGGGGGCAAACGGAGAGCCAGCGAATTCGAAACGGAATTAGAGGCCTTTAACCACGCTGCGATGGGTGCGGCCCCGCCTGTCAGATTTCTGGATAGAACTCAAAAAACGCATTCAGGCTGCGGCGGAGCTGGGCCTCGATCTCCTGGCGCGAGCCTTCGATCGAGTGCATGGTCACATGGGCCTCATTGCCGTTCGATAGCTTGAGAGTTGCGTCCTGAATCCCGATGACTTCGCCTTCGGGGAGCAGGCGCAGGCCGTAGATCAGAGTCAGATTCGCCATGTGAATCATCTTATCCGCGGCAGCCCGCAGCGAACAGTTGAAGAGGGACAGTCAAAGGGCGGAGTTCCTGGCCTTTAGGCTCTGCGGGACGGCGTTGAGTCGGCAAAAGACATCCCTTCGCGGCTAAAGCCGAGACCAATTTTGCCATGTCCATTGGCACGGCTCAAACCGTGCCCTTTCAAAGCCGTTATTGTTCGTGGCCCCGAATCCAAATGCAATTGCCCTGGGCAGCGGTGGTTCCGGGCTTGTCAAAAGTTCATTTGCCATAAGCCGGCCGCTGTGCGATGCTCTCGTTGAGAAACGGAGGTATCGCACCCATGAGCAGTTCCCCCAACTACGGATGTAAGCCTTATTTCAAACTGCGAAAAGAGCACCCCGAGGGCATTGTGATGGCGGCAACTTCTGCCGTGCCCTGGACGGTCCCCAACCTGTGTTCCGCATACAACTGGCCAACCGGGATGCCGGGCGGCGGAGTGATTGCGATTGTGGAACTGGGCGGGGGGTGGACGGCCTCGGACATGAGCTCGTTCTTCGAGTCGGTCGACCAGCCGGTGCCCTCGATCACCGATGTGTCCGTGGACGGCACCACGAACACACCGGGGCAAAGCGACGATGACTACGAGGTGGGGCTCGATATCCAGGTGTCGGGCGCATCGTATTACGCGGCAACCGGCCAGGCAGCCACCATCCGCGTGTATTGGTCGCAGGACATTGCTTCGGCGGTCGCCAAGGCGGCCTCCGACGGCTGCGACGTGTGCACCATCTCCTGGGGCGCTGACGAAGCGAACTGGGGTACAACGGCGGCCGAGCAGATGGAGTCGACGGCTGAGTCGGCAACTGCCGGCGGGATGATCGTGTTTGCCGCCTCAGGCGATAACGACTCGAGCGATGGAGGGTCTAACCCGGCCAATGTGGATTGCCCGTCGTCTTGTCCGCACATAGTTGGCTGCGGCGGGACTTACAAGACGACCACCGAGGAGACGGTGTGGAATGACAATCCCGGTGAGACCAACGGCGAAGGAACCGGCGGAGGCTATTCGACCATCTTCCCGGTGCAGAGCTTTCAGATCGGCGCGCCGCCGGCTCCGGCCGGAACCACGCAGGGTACGGGACGGATGGTGCCCGACGTGTGCGCAGATGCCGACCCCAACACCGGGTACGAGATCTTTGTGGATGGATCGTCGACGGTGGTGGGTGGAACCAGCGCGGTTGCGCCGCTTTATGCTGGACTGTTTGCTTCCTTCGGCACCAAGCTGGGGTTTGTGACCCCCACCCTATGGCTGCATCAGACGGCTTTCAACGACATCACCGTGGGGGGCAACGGGTTTTATAACGCGGCTGTGGGGCCGGACCCATGCAGCGGGATCGGGTCGCCGATCGGCGCCAGCATTGCCGCGCTGTTTGTTACAAGCGGGGCCTGAGAACGGGTCAGTGCGCGGGCTGAATCCGGGTGGTCAGAACCGGCATGACGGGTGGAATGGCGTCCATCGGGTAGCCTAGGCGCTTCCACTCGTCGAAGCCGCCGCGCAGGGGCCGAACGCGCTCGATGCCCAACTTATGAAGCGTCATGGCGACTCTGGCGGCTGTGGCCTCGCTGGGACAGGTGCAGAAGAGCACCACGTCGCGGTCGCGGGGAATCTCTTGATTTCGCGCCGTCAGCGTATCGGGCGAAACCAGCACCGCCCCCGGCAGGGTGAACGGATCGGTGAGCTGCTCCAGTGGGTGGCGAAGGTCGACGATGTACACCTGCTCGCCGGAATCGAGCTGGCTCTTCAGCTCCGCGGGCTCCAGTCTCGAGGCAACCAGCTTCCTGAGTACGATGCGCCGGCGAACCACCCGGCCGATGAAGAATGCGACGATGCCCAGCACCAGCAGGGCTCCGGAGAAGCGGCCCACCCAGTTCAGCAGGCTGGGGTCGCGCTTGAGCACGTCGCCGAAGAAGCGGCCCGCTGCCAGCAGCGCGCACACCCAGAGGGTGGCTCCGAAAGCATCGAAGAAAAGAAACCGTCCGAAGGTCATTCCGTTTTCGCCGGCCACGGGAGCGGAGAGCGTGCCCAGGCCGGGAATGAACTTGCCAAACATCAGCAAGGCTCCGCCGCGGCGGCCGAACGAGTCCCGGGTGCGACGGACGCAGGTGGTCGGCTCCAGGGACAATTTGCACAGGATGCGCAAGACGTGGTGGCCATAGCGGCGGCCGACAAAGAACCAGGTGGAGTCGGCCGTGAGCGATCCGGCGATGCCGGCCAGAAGCGCGGCGCCGAAGCTGATCTGGTGCTGGGCGGAGAGCGCACCGGCGGCGAGCAGAACCGGCGTGGCCGGCAGCGGCACGCCGATCTGCTCGACCAGAACCCAGACGAACAGCAGCAGATAGCCGTAGACAATGAGGATGTGAATCGGTAACGCCATGGAAATGGCCCCGCGCTTCAGAGGAATGTGGGCCGGCCGGGCGCGCCAACAAAATCCGGCGCAAACCAGTGCAGCCAACTATGGGATGATCGACAGCGGGAATTGTTGCAAAGGATGCGTGGAGGCCCGGAGCAGAGCCGGGAAGCTGAATTCCTACGGGCGCATAACCTGGCCGATGACCCAGTCGGTCCACTCGGCCTGGTCGCCCGGACAGGCCAGCGGCGAGGCCGAGTTGGCCAGCACGGCGTCAACAAAATTTTCGATCAGCGGGTAGTGGACATTGGCGTGCGCGGGCAGCGTTTCCACTCGGCCGGCTACGCGGAGCTCGGGGCCGTTGAGCGGGTCGAGACCGATCTCGCCTTCGACGCCGATCACACGGAACTGGTCGCGGGGAACGCGCGAGTTCCAGCGCACATCGACTACCCCGTGAATGCCGCCGGGAAACCTCATCAGCACGGTCGCCGAGTCTTCGACAGCCAGCCCATGGACTGCGTTGGACCGGATGCCGCAGGCGCGCTCGGCCTTGCCGAACAGAAAGTGCATGGCGTCGATGCGGTGCGAGGCGATGTCGTAGAGCGGGCCGCCGCCGGCGAGTTCGGGATCGCGCAGCCAGCGGCGCTCCTCGCTCTCCAGCCAGCAGTGACAGTTGGCCTCGGTCAGCAGCGGCTGGCCGATGGCGCCCTCGGCGATGAGCTGGCGGGCGCGGATAAGCTTGGGATAAAGGCGGCGATAGTAGGAGACGGCAAGGAGGCGGCCGCTCGAACGGGATTCGGCGACCATCTCAGCGGACTGACCGGGATTCAAGGCCATGGGCTTTTCGCAGAGAACATGCTTGCCGGCGCGCAAGGCGGCGATCGCGGTTCCGGCATGAAGAGCTACGGGCAAGGCGATGTAAACGACGTCGACCGCGGGATCGGCGACGGCCTCCTGGATCGTGGACCAGGCACGGACGCCGGGCCAGGCGGCGGCTTTTTCCGGGGTGCGTGTAATCACGCCATAGAGCGTGCTGCGCGGCTCGGCAATGATGCCGGGAATCACGCGCTTGCGCGCGATGTCTCCAACGCCGGCCACGGCCCAGTTAACGGTTCTCATCCCGGACAGAATATATCCGCGCCGGTGCGTGCGGCAGTTTTTCTGTCAGGCGCAAAAAAAGCCGCCCGAAAGCGGCTTTTGCGATGCTCAGGGAGACCTGTGGAGGGTTACTGCGTTGCGCCAACCGGCGCGCCTGGAGCGACTCCGGTGTCGGACTTGGCTTCCTGGTTCTTGGTGGCGAAGTAGTCCCGGTCCCACAGATTCTTGTAAAACTCGCCGGTGAGTTCGGCGGCGCGAGGACCGAAAACGGGCCGTCCCCCCTCGAGGAAGAAAACCGTCACCAGGTCGCCCTGCGGACCCTGGGAATAGGAGACGAACCAGCCGAAACGGGTGCCGTTGTCGGAGCATGTGCCGGTCTTGCCGAAAACAGGAAACTGCTGGAAGTTGGCGCGCAGGCGGCGGGCTGTTCCGTACTCGACCGCTCCGGCCATGCCGTCGACCATCTCGGGGGTGTAGCGGGCGATGTCGAGCATGCGCTTGACGTGGGGTTGCAACTCGGCAGCTTCCTGGGGCGTGGTCGGGTGTTGCAGGTAGTAGAGGGTGCCCCCATTGGCGATGGCGGCGACGTAGGCGCCAAGTTGCAGCGGGGTCAGCGAGACGCCCTGCCCAAAGCTGCACATGCGGCCCACGCCGCCATCGGCGGCTGAAATTTCATGGTCGGGGTATACCCCGAGTTGCTCGCCCTGAATGTGATAGCCGGCCAGCTCGCCGAGGCCGAACTGGTTGGCGTAGTGGCGCACGCGATCGAAGCCCAGTTCCCTGCCCAGCTCCTCAAAGTAGAGATTGTTGCTCTTGGCCAGCGCCTGGGTCATGTTCATGCGGAAGCCGGCAAGCTGGACTGGCGTGTCGCGGGTGACCAGGCCCTCGGAGAGCGCAGCCAGAGCGACGGTGAGCTTGATGGTGGAACAGGGCTCGGCGCCGGGCGAAAGGGCCAGCTTCTGGTTGACCATGGCCAGGATGCGGCCGTTGGAGGGGTCGATGACCACCGCGGTGCCGTTCATATCGCCCAGGGCGTCAATCGCCGCCTGGCGAACCAGCGGATCTTCCCCGGCGGTGATGTCGCCTTCACCGACCGAACCGTTGACAAATGAGCTGGCGGTGAAGCGTTCGTAATAATGATGTCTTGTGAGAGAGGCACGGCGCACATGGGCGGCGGAGGAAGACGAGACTCGGGCCGGGACATGGATTGCCGAAGCGCGCTCCGCAGTGCCGCGCGCGGCAGTGGAGGCGGCCACGCGGCCTGCGCCGCGATGCGTGTAAGCGTGATGCAGCAGGCTCAGATGAGGCTCGCCGGTCCGGGAATGATGGACTTTTTGCGGAACGTTCAACGCCAGGGCGCCGGCAGCACCGATGCCGGTACCGATAAGAGCCAAACCAATCGCCCAAACGCAAGAAACTCTCATCCGGTCAACGTCCTCTCAACACTTGGATTCGTGCCGTGCATCCACTTACATAAACGGCGCGCTTCTTGCTTTATCGGCAGACCCGCGGCCAAGTTAGAGTGCGGCGCGGATACGTTGCCCAACTGAATCAGGAGACGGCGGCTGGAGCCCTTTGCCCGAGTCGCTCTTTGGCACGGACGAATCCGGCCCCCCCGATCGGCTATCGCTTACTCCAACAATAATCGAAAATCGAGCGATCCGGCTCAAACAGTGCCAAACAAGTACAAAATGCGGAGTCTTCCCTTCATTATATTCTTCCTTGGCCCGATTTGGAACTCACCCGATCATGCCACAAAACAAAATCTCAAATCAAAATTGCAGCCTGCGCAGGAAGGCGGGAACATCGAGATCCCTGCCGGCTTCGTCCTTGTCTTCGGAGAACAGGGATGGATCGGACGATGCGCCCCGATTCTCTGTCGAAGCGTGGGGAGCATCGCCCATGTCCGGAGCGTAGTCCCTGGGCGGTTGCCTGAAATCCGCCTCTCCCGCCTGCTGATCAAAATGCGCTCTTTGATCGAGAAGCAGGGCTTCGGAAGAACGCAGACCCGACGCGGCGGCGTTCTGTTCCACCAGTTCTTGAACAGGCTCGGCGGGGATCCTGTGAACCGGGGCTGAAACGGTGACGGTGGTGGCCACGGCCGGAACGGTCGACGAATAGAAGAAGGCGTCTTCGGAGTCCTCTTCTTCGCTCATGAAGTGGGGCGGCGCCGGGGGTGCGGGCGGAGCAGGCGCGGGAGCGGCTTCGCGCAGCCAGTTTTCAGGAGCCACGACCGGCACCGACACCATGGGCACAGAAACAACGGGCGCTTCCTCAACGGTCAACATGCGGGCGCGGCGCTCCGGCATCTGATCGCGGAAGCCGGTGGCGATTACGGTGATCTTCACCTCTTCGCCCATCTTTTCGTCGAGAACGGCGCCGAAGATGATGTTGGCGTCCTCATGCGCGGCGGACTGAATGAGCGAAGAAGCCTCGTTGACCTCGGAGAGCTTCAGCGAGCTGGAGCCGGTGATGTTGATCAGGATGCCGCGCGCGCCGTCGATGGCTCCGGCCTCAAGCAGCGGCGAGGCCATGGCAGCCTGAGCAGCCTCCTTGGCGCGGTTTTCGCCGGAGCGGACGGCCGTGCCCATGACGGCGTGACCCATGCCGGCCATGGTGGTCTTCACGTCGGCAAAGTCGCGGTTGATGATGCCGGGAATGGTGATGATGTCGGAGATGCCCTGGACGCCCTGGCGGAGCACGTCGTCGGCAATGCGGAAACTCTCGAAGAAGCCGGCATCCTTGGCCACGGCGAGCAGCTTTTCGTTGGGAATGACGATCATGGTGTCGACGCTCTCGAGCAGCTCGCGCAGGCCGCGCTCGGCCTGCTGCAGGCGGCGCTTGCCTTCAAACCCAAAGGGGCGGGTGATGACGGCGACGGTGAGGATTCCCATCTCGCTGGCCAGAGACGCGATCACCGGGGCCGCGCCCGTACCCGTGCCCCCGCCCAGGCCGGCGGTTACGAAGACCATGTCCGCGCCTTCGAGTGCCTCGATGATTTTTTCCGAGTCCTCAAGGGCAGCACGGCGGCCAACGTCAGGGTTCGCCCCGGCGCCGAGGCCCGAAGTGAGCCGGACGCCGAGCTGAAGCTTAACCGGGGCCTGCGAAAGCTTGAGGGCCTGCACGTCGGTATTGGCGACGATGAACTCGACGCCTTCCATGTGCGCCTGGATCATGCGGTTCACGGCGTTTCCGCCGCCGCCGCCGACGCCGATCACTTTGATGCGCGCGCCGCGCAGCGTCTCTTCGTGATATTGGATTCTCATCTCACCGGCTTCATTTCTGGTCTGTTCCATCTGCTTCTGGGCCTCCTGGGTCCGGGAAAAATTGGTTTTAGAAACTGGCTGCAAAGATGGCGCGCAGCTTGGCGCGCAGGCTATTGTCTTCCGCCGCCCTGGTCAGTCGCGTTCGATGGGCGTAAAGCAGCATTCCGATGGCCGTAGAAAAAGCTGGGTGTGCAAGCTCGCCGGGCATGTGCGAGAGACGGACGGGCATGCCGGTTCGAGCGGGCACGCGCAACTGGCTCTCGGCCACATCGAGCATGCCGGGGAGCAGGGCTCCGCCGCCGGTAAGCACGCAGCCCGCGCCCAGGGCATCGACCACGCCGCCGCTGCGAAGGCTGTCTTTCACGTAGTAGAAGAGCTCGCGGGCGCGCGGCTCAAGGATCTCGGCGGCCATGCGTAGAGGAAGGCGCTGGGGCTGAGGATTGGCGATCTCGATCTCGGCCTGTTCAGGCACCGCCGTAACCACGCAGTGTCCGTATTGACGCTTGATCTCCTCGGCCTGGGCCAGGGGCATCTGCAGCCCGATGGCAAGGTCGTTGGTGAAATGCGCTCCGCCGATGGGAACTGAAGCGGTATGCGCCACGGCACCCTCGAAGAAGACGGCCAGGTCGCTTGAATGCGAGCCGATATTGAGCAGGCATACGCCCAGTTCGCGCTCATCCGCGGAAAGGGTGCACTCGGCGGCGGCGATCGACTCCAGCACTGCCTCGGACACTTCGAGGCCGGCGCGATTGGCGCAAGTGACCGCGCTCTGCAGCGCGCTGCCGGAGCAGGTGGCGATGTGAAGATCCACTTCGAGGCGCGCGCCGATCATGCCGACGGGGTCGAAGATGCCGGGCTGGCCGTCGAGAATAAACTGCCGGGGAAGCAGGTGAAGAATCTCGCGATCCGGAGGCCGCTCGACGGCGCGGGCGCGCTCGACAGCGGTGCGCACGTCCTCCCGCGTGATCTCGCGCATGCGGTTGCCCAGCTCGAAGCCGCCGTTGGTGTTCAGTCCGCGAATATGCGGGCCGCCGATGCCCACCACGCACTCGTCGATATTGGCGCGCGACATGAGCTCCGCCTGCTCGTTGGCGGCGCGGACAGCTTTGGCCGCGGGCGCGAGCTCGGCGATGAGTCCTTTGCGCATTCCGGCCGACTCCACCACGCCATGGCCGCGATAACGAAGCGAATTCTCATAGAGGTCGGCGGCGACAACCCGCGTTTGCGAGCTGCCTATGTCGAGAACGACGATGAGGTTTTCAGGCTTCTGATTCATCGGCGCTCACTCACCCGCGCCCGAAGTCGGTTGGGCGGCACTGGCGGAGTTCCGCCGGGTTTCAGTTTGCGGGGCGTGGTGCTCCACGCGCTTCCTCTTTTCCTGGGCTTTCAGTTGAGCCGCGCGCGCCCTGGCTGCGGCGGGCGATGGCTTTTTGGGCTGCGCTGTGGCAGAAGACTCGGCCACCTCTGCGGCCGGACTGGCGGCTGGTGCGGGCTCACCGGCCTTCGGCTTGGGAGCGACCGGATCGCCGGCGGAGGAAGCCTGGACGCCGGGCGTGGCTTCGGATGCCTCCTTGCCCGAAGCCATCTCGAGCACTACCTGCTGGTTGTAGCGCAGATCGACGGCGGCCAGATGAGGATACTGCTGGCGCCACTCGGCGATGTGCGCCTGGTAGCGCTGATAGCGATCGAGAAAACGATCGTCGCCAAAGTGAGCTAGGATGTCTGAACCCTGCTCGGGCATGAGCACGCGAGCATCTTCAGGATCGGTGAGGTCGATCTCGGAAATCTGCTGCGAGAAGTGCTGCCCGGTCGAATCCAGATCGGCCATCAGGCGCAGATAGACGGCCAAGCGCGCCTTGCGCGACGAAGCGGGGTCGCCGGGATCGATGCCGGTGACGACCGGAAAGGAGTAGTGATGCTGGGCCATGGCGGCCGCGGGCATGGTCAGCAGCACTCCGTTTGCGTCCACCAGGCCGATCTGCTGGCCCTGGCGCGTAAAGGCCACCGGCTGGCGCTCCACCAGGGTGACGCGAATCTGATCAGGCAGCAGGCGCATGACGGTGGCGCGCTCGACCCACGGGATTGATTCCAACTGTCTGCGCCGCTCATCCAGCGGAACAAAGAAGATGTTGCGGCCGATGTCTTCTCCAAATGCGGGGAGCATCTCGGCGCGGCTCACTTCCGTGAGACCGGTGGCCTGGATGTTGGAAGCGCCGACGATGCGGAAGCGCGCGTCGCGCTCGATGTAAGTGCGCAGCTCATTCGCGGCAGTAGCCAGTCCGCCTGAAACCAGCAGCGCGGCGAGAGCGAGGGCGACGCGGCCGAGCTTGCTGGACGGGCGCCACCAGCGGGATTTGGATTCTGAAGACGGGAAACGGCGGACCCTCGGATGCGCGCCGGGATGCGCATCGTCTGCATCCGGGTCTTCCATCTCAATCGGCATTCCGGGCAGATTGCGCCCGGCTCGGGGCGCAGGTTGCTGCACGCGCCGGACACGGGGTTCCGCGGGTGGATCGTCTTCCCACATCGGGGAGCGGTTTGTAGAGTTGCCTTGATTCGTCACGCCGGAGCCAGGTTAGAGGGATTCGCCAACCTTCACTATAGCCGCGGGTGAAGTGGATTTCCGGGGCGGAGGGATTACGGGGAATCTCCACCGTTAACGGGGGAAAGACAGTGGACAGTGGACAGGGGGCTGGGGGCGGCGAAGAAGCTCAGCGGGTTTCGAGGGCAGCGAGAATCTGCGGCGCCAGTTGGTTCACGCTGCCTGCGCCGAGGGTGAGGATCAGGTCGCCCTCATGGGCCTGGGCAACGACGGCAGCCACAGCGGCGGGAAAGTCGGGCGCGAATTCCACGCGGGAGGCGTCGATGCGTGCGGCAAGCAACTCGGCCGTGACCCCGGGAATCGGTTCCTCGCTGGCTGCGTAGATGGGCAGCACAACCACCGTGTCGGCGTCTTTGAATGCGCCTGAAAATTCGTCCAACAGGTCGGAAGTCCGCGAGTACCGGTGGGGCTGAAAGACCACGTGGATGCGGCCGAAACCGCACTCGCGGGCGGCGGCCAGCGTGGCGCGAATTTCGGTAGGGTGGTGGCCGTAGTCGTCGACGACCGTGACGCCCCGCGCCTGGCCTCGCTGCTGGAAGCGGCGATCCACGCCGCGAAAATTGCCCAGTCCTTCTGCGATATCGTGCTGCGTGACCAGAAGCTGGTGGGCGATGGCGACCGCTGCTGTGGCGTTCAGAATATTGTGGCGGCCGGGAACCTGAAGCTCGAACGGGCCCAGCGGACCCGCAGCCGTGCTGACCTGGAAGCGCGAAAAGCGGATTCCCTGCCCCGCCGCAAGAATTTCGAGGCGGAAATCGGCCTGCGCGTCCAGACCGTAGGTGAAAACGCGGCGGCGCACGCGGGGAAGAATCGCCTTGAGCCGCGGGTTGTCGATGCACGCCGTGACTGCACCATAGAATGGCACCTTGTCCATAAAGTCGAGAAAGGCGTGCTCCACGTCGGCCATGTCGTGATAGCAGTCCATGTGTTCGCGATCGAGATTGGTGACCACCGCCAGGATCGGCGACAGCTTGAGGAAGGACCGGTCGCTCTCGTCCGCTTCGGCAACCAGATATTGCGTGGTGCCGAGACGGGCGTTCGACCCCAGCGCATCCACGCGGCCGCCCACAACAACCGTGGGATCGAGACCGCCGGCGCTTAGCACGCTGGCCACCATGGACGTGGTGGTGGTTTTGCCGTGCATTCCGGCGATGGCGATGCCGTACTTGAGGCGCATGAGCTCGGCCAGCATCTCGGCGCGCGGAATCACGGGGACCTTGCGGGCGTGCGCTTCAAGAACCTCCGCATTCATGGCGCCCACGGCTGAACTGGTGACCACCACGGTTGCGCCGGCAAGGTTGGCCGCGTCGTGACCTTCGTAGATGGTAGCGCCAAGCCTGGCGAGCCGGTCGGTGACCGGACCGCGGCGCAGGTCGGAGCCGGAAACCTTCATCTCCAGGCTGAGCAGGATTTCGGCGATGCCGCTCATGCCGATGCCGCCGATTCCGACGAAATGCACGTGCTGGGAGGTAGCGAACATGGGGATTGAGACTCAACTTTAACAGTGGACAGCCGGCGTTGGACAGTCTAAGCCCCTGGCAACTACGACTCAAGGTGGACCACATCGGCAATCCAATGAGCAGCTCATCGTTTGCTCCCTTAGGAGCCGCCGGGTTGTACTCTGTTGTTTGGTCCCCGCCGCCACAGACACACTTACCGGCGCAACACAAATACGAGGAGTCCGACAGGTGTCCCAGGAAAGCAGCCAGAAACCCATCCGCCGCGCATTGCTGAGCGTTACCGATAAGACCGGCCTGGTCGAGTTTGCCCAGGTGCTGGCCGGCCTGGGCGTCGAACTCGTCTCGACCGGGGGAACTGCGGGGGCGCTGCGCGCGGCGGGGCTCAAGGTCAGGGACATCGGCGAACTGACGGGATTTCCGGAGATGCTGGACGGTCGCGTGAAGACTCTTCATCCCAAGGTCCACGGCGGCCTGCTCTACGTCCGCGGCAATGCCGAGCATGAGGCCGCGGTCACGGCTCACGAGATCCAACCCATCGACATGGTGGTCGTGAATCTCTACGCCTTCGAGAAAACCGCACAGAAGCCCGGCGTCCCTTTCGGCCATCTGATTGAAAACATTGATATCGGCGGGCCCTCCATGGTCCGCTCCGCCGCCAAGAACTTCGAGGACGTGGCGATCGTGACCCGAGTGGATGACTACCGGGCCCTGATTGAGGAACTTCAGGCCAATCACGGCACTTTAGCGCGAGCCACCCGCTGGCGCCTGGCCAAACAAGCCTTCGCGACCACTGCCGCTTACGATACGGCAATCGCCAACACCCTTGACCGGATTGAGAGCGCTCCTGCGCCGTCGGAACCGGCCCAGGAGCAATTGGCCACACCGCAGGTGTCTTCGCTGCCGTCCACCTTGCGGATCAATCTCAGGCAGGCCCGGTCGCTGCGCTACGGCGAAAATCCCCACCAGCGCGCGGCGCTTTATTCAGACGGCACGAGCCTGGGGATTGCCGGATCGACGCAATGGCAGGGCAAGGAGTTGAGCTTTAACAACCTCGTCGATCTCGACGCCTGCTGGGAACTCGCGCAGGAGTTCGACGAGCCCGCTGTCATCATCGTCAAGCACACCAACCCATGCGGCGCAGCCACCGGCGCAACCGTGCTGGAGGCCTATCGGAAGGCCCTTGCCTGCGACCCGGTGTCGGCCTTCGGCGGGGTGATCGGCACCAACCGCGAAGTGGACGAAGCGGCAGCGGAAGAGATCGCGAAACTGTTCGTCGAGGCGATCGCGGCGCCGGCCTTCACTTCCGCGGCCCGCCAGCGCTTCGGGGCCAAAAAGAACCTTCGCCTGGTTGAGCTGCGGGCAGCCCCTCGGAGTCCCGTGGTGAAGCAGGTCTCCGGCGGACTGCTGCTGCAGGACGCCGACACGGGCCGGGTCACGGAATCGGAGCTCAAGGTGGTAACGTGGCGCCCGCCTTCGGCCGAAGAGTTGCGCAGTCTGCTCTTCGCCTGGCGAGTGTGCAAACACGTCAAATCCAACGCCATCGTGTACGCTCGCGACGGCCAGACGCTTGGCATCGGCGCCGGGCAGATGAGCCGCGTGGACGCGGCCCGCTTCGGGGCCATGAAAGCCGTGCTGCCGCTCAAGGGCTGCGTCGCCGCCTCCGACGCCTTCTTTCCCTTTCCCGACGGGCTGGAAGCGGTGGCCCAGGCAGGCGCGACGGCGGTCATTCAACCCGGCGGCTCGGTGCGGGACGAAGAGGTCGTCGCAGCGGCCGACCGGCTTGGCCTGGCCATGGTATTTACGGGCGTCCGGCACTTCCGGCATTGATTCGGTGGGCGCAGGCAGCCATTGTCCAAGATAGAAAACGGTCGGCCGGACGAGGCAACTCCGCCAGTAGGGGCGAAATTCCCGCAATCATCTGCGCATTTGCGACTATTGACGGGTAGAATCGTCTTTAATAGCAGGCAGAGCTGCTTAGAACGGCTGCCTGCGCCGCTTTTTTGCCCTATCGACCTAATTTTGCTCCTGGCCGGGTGAGAACAGCGCGCGGAACTCCCTGGATGATGACACTGAGAACCCAATCGCCGACCCACTGGCTCCATCTCGCCGCTGCAAGCCTGTTCCTGCTGCCTGCCGGCATGCTCTGCGCTCAGAACGCTCCCCAAGCCGCACCTTCGACCGGCACTCCTTCGCAGAGTCAGCCGGCGGACAAGCCGGCCCCTGGTTCGGCGCCTGAGAAAGCGGCGCCAGTCAAGAGTCCGGAAGCCAAAGCCCCGGTGGCCGAGGCCCAGTCGAGCCAGACCCCGGGTTCGGCCCCCGACCGCGCGCAGTCCTACTATCATCTCGCCCTGGCAGCCACCTACGAGGACGACGCCATCTCCGAGGGCAAGCCGGACGACGTGACCCACGCTGTCGAAGAGTACAAGTCGGCCCTCAACGCCGATCCGAACTCATCCGAGCTGAACAACGGCCTTGCCGATCTCTACTTCCGCACCGGGCGTGTGCGCGAGGCTGAGGCGACGGCCCGCGGTCTGCTCAAGACCTCGCCCGACAATATCGAGGCCCACAAGCTGCTGGGCCGCATCTACCTGCGCCAGCTCAGCGAGGGCCAGAACGGCGTTTCGTCCGCATCGCCCCCCGGCGACTCACTTGACCAGGCCATCGCCCAATTTGAAAAGATCGTCTCCCTCACGCCGAAAAGCGTTGAAGACCGCATGGTCCTGGGCCAGCTTTACACGGTCAAGCACCAGCCCCAGAAGGCCGAAGAGCAGTTCAAGACTGCCCAGGCCATCGAGCCCGACTCGGAAGACGTGGTGCTCAACCTGGCGCGCCTCTACGCCGAGAGCGGGGACCTGCAGCACGCCGCCAAGGTGATCGAGGATGTGCCCGAATCCGACCGTACTCCGAAGATGGAGTTCACCCTGGGCGCGACGTATGACCAATCGAAGAAGCCCACCGAGGCGATCGCCGCCTACAAGCGCGCTGAAGACATGGAGCCCGGCGATCCGCGCACCATCGACGCGCTGGCCCAGGCGCTGTTCAACAACGACCAGTTCGACGAAGCGCTCAAGCAGTATCAGCAGCTTGCCGCGGCCGATCCTGAAAACAATGAGGCCCTGGTTCATATTTCAGAGATTCAGCGCCGTCAGGGGAAATATGAAGATGCCCTGGCGACCATCAGGAAGGCCCTCAAGATCGACCCCACGTCTCTCGAAGCCGGCTACAACGAGGGCCTGCTGCTCGATGTTCTGGGCCGCTTCAACGATGCTGCCCAGGCCTATCTCAACACGCTCGAACAGTCCACCCTGACCCACGCCAACGGCGCTTACACGGACGAGGAAAAGAGCAACCGCAGCATCTTCCTCGAGCGCCTGGGCGCGGTTTACCTGGAGCAGAACAAGACCGACCAGGCCATCGCCACCTACCAGAAGATGATCGATCTGGGCGGCGATATTGCCGTCCGCGGTTACCAGGGCCAGGTGGACGCCTACCGCGACGCCAAGCAATTCGACAAGGCCATCGAAGTCTCCCAGAAGGCGGTCGCCGCCAACCCCAAGAATCGCGACCTGAAGCTGATGCTGGCCGGTGAACTGGCCGATAACGGAAAGCCGGACGACGGGCTGGCGATGGCCAAGGCACTGCTCAACAACTCGGCCGAGGACCGTTCGGTGTGGTTCGCGATCGGGCAGATAAACATCCGCCTGCGCCGCTGGAAAGACGCTGAAGACGCCTTCAACAAGGCCGAACCGCTGGCCACCAAGAAGGAAGACCGCATTTACCTGCTCTTTCTCAAGGGGGAACTCGCCGACCGCCAGAAACGGGCCGACCAGGCCGAGCAGTTCTTCCGCCAGGCCCTCGACCTGGACCCCGCAAACGCCATGACGCTTAACTATCTGGGCTACATGTTCGCCGACAAGGGCGTGCGGCTGCCCGAGGCCCTCAAGCTGATTCGCAAGGCCGTCGAACTGGAGCCGATGAACGGCGCTTACCTGGATTCGCTCGGCTGGGTGTACTTCAAGCTCGGTGAATATGAGCTGGCCGAAGACAATCTTCGCCAGGCCGCCGATCGGGATCAGACCGATCCCACCGTCCACGAGCATCTCGGCGATCTTTACGAGAAGACGGGCCGCATTCGCCTGGCCGCCGCGCAGTGGGAGCTTTCGGTGGCCGAGTTTGCCAAGTCCTCGCCCGCCGACATCGAGCCGGGGGACGTGGCCAAGGTCCAGAAAAAGCTGGATGCGGCTCACGTGAAGCTGGCCCGGGAAGAATCCTCCATCGGCCAGCCCAAGCCCGAGTAGCCGCGGCCGGGCTCCTTCGCGCTGTTTAGTTCAGCGGCCCTTCTCGCCGCGAAGAGCCGCCGTTTTCGTTTGCGGAAGCCCGGTGCACGAAGAGGCGCGGGCACGAGCCGCGGACTGGTGCGAGGTATCCTTTTCGCGCCGGCCTGCGAAGGCCCGTCTCTACTTGGCTCCCTCGGCTGTAGCCGCCAGGTAATCATCCACATTCGTCGCGTCGACCAGTGTGCTGCCGGTATCCACAAACACTGGGTAGGGCGAGAACGTGTCCGTCGCAAAATCCTTCTTCAACTGCTTGGGCGGATTGTGGAAGACTTCGTCCAGCCCTTTCAATCCGATGAACCCCATCGTCCAAGGCTTCTGCACAATGGTCGCATTGATGAAGCCCTTCTTGATCGCGTCCAGCGTGTCCTGACTCGCGTCCCACGCCATCACGTACCGATCGGTTGCGTTGGCGCGCTTCACCGCATCCGACACAATCTTGCCGGACGCCGATTCCAGGGAGACAAACGCGTCGATCTTCTTGGGACCGGTCTGCGCGAGATACAGCTGGGTCTTGTCGAAAGCTTCGCGATCGTCGCCCTTGATGTCCACCACGTCGACAATCTTGATCTCGGGCTTATTGGCAAACGCATCCTTGAAGCCCTTCAGCCGCTCATCGAGGCTCGGCTGCCCGGTAAAGGTGAAGAAGACCACATTGCCCTTGCCGCCCAGCTTCTCGGCCACGCGCTGTCCGCCCAGCCGTCCCGACTCAAGATTGTTGGTGCCGATAAAGTAGAGCCTGTGACTGGCTGCCGCGTCCGAATCGATGGTGATGACGGGAATCCCCGCGTCGATCGCCGCGTCGATGCCGGGCTGGAGCACGGTCGCGTCGGTGACATGAACCAGAATCCCCGCCGGCTTGGCGGCCACTGCCTTCTGCAACTCGCCAAGTTCAGCCTGCGGATCGTAGTTCTGGGGGCCCTCCACCCGGGCGGTCACCTGGTATTCCGTCGCGGCGTGATTGAATCCCGCCGCCGCCGCCTGCCAGTAAGGCAAACCCAGATTACTGGCAATCAGGTAGAAAACTTCCTTGTTCGAGTGCCTCGCGCCGCATCCCAATGCGGCGACAACCGCCAGCATCAGCGCGCCGATCCCTACGCTCTTCATCGCTTTCATCCTTACCTCCATGTTTAAAAGACTATAGCCACCCGGCGCATTCATCCCACGCCGGCGTCGCCAACCGGAATCCGGCAGGATATTACACCGAGAATTCAACGTTGTCCAATTGAATCCACGGCGTCATTGAATCAATACCAGCGTAGCCGATTTTCAAGCGATGAATCCGGGCACAATGTGCAGGGATCAGGGATCAGGGATCAGGGATCGGCGATTCTTTCGAGATGAACTCCGGGCAGAGTGCGAGACTGTCGCGTCCCGGCATCTACCGGCGGCCGGTGCGGTATAACCAGACGTGAGCACCAGGGTTCAAAAAAGTACCTTCTGCTCCGGCGCCGAATTATGCCTGCCTCAAACTCCCAGTTCGCCAACCACCTGCCGCCGGCAATCGCCGTGCCCGGCGGCGACGCCACTGAGCTCGTTCATCGCGCCTACGCCGAACCACCCCACTCCTACCGCACTCCTTTTGCCCGCGATGCCGCACGCGTCCTGCACGCAAGGGCCTTCCGCCGCCTGGCCGGCAAGACCCAGGTCTTCACCCGCCTGCCCGGAGACCCGCTCAGCGACCACTTCCGGAGCCGCCTGACCCACACCCTTGAAGTCACCCAGATAGCGCGCACGGCCGCCTCCGCTCTGGGCCTCAATGTCGAACTCGCCGAAGCCCTGGCCCTGGTGCACGACATCGGCCACCCTCCCTACGGCCACGCCGGCGAAAAGGCGCTCGACCGGGCCCTGGAGGCTCACCGCCTGAGCTTCGACCACAACCTGCACGCCCTGCGCATTGTCACCTGGTTCGAAGAGCGCTACCCGGCCTTTCGCGGCCTCAACCTCACCCTCGCCGTCCGCGAAGGGATCGTGAAGCACTCGCGCGACTACTCCGCCGCCCAGCATCCCGAACTGGCCGCCTACTTCCTCGACCAGTTCCCGCCGCTGGAAGCGCAACTGATCGATCTGGCCGACGAAATCGCCTATCTCACCGCCGATCTCGACGACGGTCTCGACTCCGGCATCCTGGACATCGGCTCCGTGCGGGAGAGCGTACCGCTTTTTCGCGAATTTCACGATGCTGCGTTACACAGCTATCCGCACGCGGCCCCGCGCCTGGCCGCCTACGACGCGCTCCGCCGCCTGCTCAATGTCCTCGTCTCCGATCTGTTGACTGAAGTGCGGGCCGGGGTGGGCCGTCTTGGCGCTACCACCCTCGAAGAGATTCGCCGGGCCCCGCGACGGCTGGCCGCCTTCAGCCCGCAAATGGAATCGGCCCGCGCCGGCACCAAGCAGTTCCTCTTCGACAACCTCTACAACTCGCCCGGAATCGAGGAAATCCACAGCCATGCCGAAGAAGTGGTCGCAGGCCTCTTCGATCTGCTCATTTCCGATCCGACCCTGATGCCTGCGGACCACCAGGCCCAAATCCCCACCGAAGGCCTGGCGCGCACGGTGGCCGACTACATCGCCGGCATGACCGACAGCTACATCGAGCAGCTTTGGTCCCGCAGCGGCGGGTAGGCAAATTCATTGTCGATTGCGGGAAGGCGCTCAGGGAAGGGGAAGGAAGGTATTCAAGCCGGGACGGCTACCAGAGAGCCGGATTCGGCGAAAATCTCGTCGGGGCTGAGGTCCCGCGCGGCGATGGCCTGGGGCGATTCTTCGGCGGTAAGGCTGAGAAGGTTTTCGACAACATCGGCGGCGCTATAGGAGTCGTGCCCGGGGGCCAGGAACTGGGAGATGGAGTTCAAATCGTCGCCCACGGTGACCAGGGCGGGCTCGACGGCTTCGTCTTTGCGGACCTGGGCATGGCCGACGTTTGCGAGAAGGGCGTTGCAGAGGCACTTGCGGCCGACGGTATCTTCGATTTTGCCGCCCTTGAGGAGGTAGTTTTCGACCGGCTCGGCGGCGCAGCGATAGCCGATTTTGCCTTCGACGCCGTTGGCATACGGTTCGCGGAGGTAGCCGAGGTCGCAGACGCGGGTGCGCTGCTGATAGATAGGGAGGGCCGAGGAGGTGCCGTCAAGCTGTGCCACTTTGAAAGGAAACCCGGTAGGCGAGGCGAGGGGATCGGTAAAGACCTGGCCGGAGTTGGTGCGGGCCTGCTGGATGAGGCGGCGCTTTAGATCGTGCCTCATTCCGGACTCGCGGCTAAATGCAAAGGCGGTGCCGACCTGGATGCCGGCTGCGCCCTGGCCGAGGGCCTCGAGTAGCTTGTGGGGGTTGCCGTAGCCCCCGGCCAGCCAGAAGGGCACGCCGAGCTCGCGGAGCTGTTCGATGTTGACGCGGTCACGGTCACCGTAAATGGGCTCGCCGGCGCTATTGAGCTGGAGCTTGCCGCGGGGCGGGGCGTTGTGGCCTCCGGCGATGGGGCTCTCGTAGACAAAGCCGTCGACGCGGCCGTTGGCGCGACGGAGCATGGTGGCCGCCAGGGTGTTGGAGGAGACAATGGCCAGGAAGCGTGGGCGGGAGAGCAGGGGCAGCGGCCCCTCGATGAAGTCGGCCGGATCGAGATGCATCATCGTATCCTGGTCGACGGGCGCGCCGGCAACGGCGAGGCGGTACTCGGCGGCGTGCTGGGCGGCGAAGGCGTCGAGAACTCCGGGAATATGAAGAGGAATGCCGGCGCCCATGAGCACATAGCCGACTCCGGCGAGCATAGCGCCGTAGATCGAGGCCAGGTGGGGCATCTGCACTTTCTCGAGGAAATTGATTCCTACCGGATTTTTGTGGCCTTCGCGGGCCAGGAAGACTTCAACGAAGTTGCTGGCGATGCAGATCTCGATCAGCTTGCGGGAGTCGCGCTTCTGGTGCATGGGGAGAGCCGGATAAGGGGCGTCGGGCGCTTTCCCGCCGGGAACGAAGTACTCATTCCAGATGCGCCGGGCCATCTCAGGGAATGGAAATGCGTCGAGGGCGCGCCGCATGTGGCCGTCCTGATCGCCATCTGCAAGGCGGCGGACGAAGAGCGCATCGAGCGCGGTGCCGGAGACGACGCCCAACTGTCCTAGCCTGGAGACAACCTGGGCCAGGCGCCAATTTGAGACACCCACGCCCATCCCGCCCTGAATGATCTTTGGAAACTGGACCATTATTCAATTGTTTCACACATTCGTCTTGCGGCCCGTTATTAATTTTCGCGCGAGGTCGTGGGCGCGTTCAAATTGGAATTTGAAGGACACTCGAAACATTTTAGGAATCAGCGAGCTAACAGAAGATCACCGCCTCGGCGGCGGGGAGAGTCGGAGCGTTCCTCGGCCCGGCAGCGGTGAAGACGGCCTGTTCGGCAACCGGGTTCCCGAATGAGCCCGATCTTCGCTCCGGCGCTTTGACATGTCTTCGGGACTTTCCTCCCTGTGGCGCAGGGGCCGGCGAGGACCTATGCCCGCCTTTGACCAGGCAAAGCTTGGCAGAAGAAAGGTTGCCGGTAACACCGCCTGCACGAATCGCCTCACAGGTTGTCATGCTGAGCGAAGCGAAACATCTGTGGTTGTACCTCATAACTTCCGCATAGGCGGTGACACACCCGCAACAGCGCGAATCGCACCTCAATACTGGCGTCATTGAACAGATTTGCCCTCAGCAGTCGGGGGTGATTCCGTCGAGCGACTGGTCGGGCACGACTTGTATTGCATCTTGAGAATGCCTAACTGGTAATTGCCTTCGCGAGTAAAGTCGAGCGACTGAATGTCTCCGGGCGGGTCTTTGGGTTCGAGAAGTCGCCAAGCTTCCGGCGCCTGCCAGGGATCGAATCCCGCATCGGCAGCCAACTGCAGGGCCATGCGCGCCAACTCTCGCTGAAGCCTGATCTGCGCCTCGCGTCCCACAAGTCCTTCTACGAATTCTCCCGCTATGTACCCGGCCGGAAACCCAAGAGAAATAAACGCCGCGACCTCAGATCCTCCAGCCACTAGGTCGAGCTTCGTAATAGTTACGAGCTGCCGCTCCAAATTGAAAGCGACTGCGTCGGCAAGCACGTCAGCCAATTGATCATCATTCTGCAGGCGCTCGACGACGTTCTTGGGCACTAAGACCAGTCCCACATTGCAGGCAAACACGGACCGAACCTTGTCATCGGCAACAGCATAGAACCGGAAAGGAATTCGAGAGGGGCTTTCGAGCGGGAGTTGCTTCTGGAACTCGGGAACGAGCCGCATTCCAATCCTTTCCACCCGCTCCTGTAAAGGCGGGTCGGCGGCAACCCTGTGCCACCCGCAGGGACCACCGGCGTTGCTGAACCGAACCTTGGCGCGGAGGTTGACAAAGTGCCCGTCCGCATCAAGAAGGCCGTCACGCGTGACAGGTTGATAATCGGGGGCGTGTTTGACTTTCCTTGGGCCCATCGCTGTGAGTGACTTGCGCGATCCAGATGGGAAGAATTCCGCCTTACGGGCGACGAGCACTCCAGTGTCGTCGCGTACTCCCTCAAATCTGACCCAGTCACCAGGTTGCACGTCGGCCAGTCTTTTCAAGCTTCCTGGGAAAGCAGTCACAGTTCCGGCTTGAACACGGATGCGATATCCGTCAGCGTGGAACAACGGGTCTTCCGCTATGGAAGCGACTCTTACCACTATGGCCAAGCCCGATAGCTTCTGGTCGGGGTTTCCTGAACTGTCACTGGCATCGGCGCCCGGCTTGGTTGGATCTGCTTGGGCGCTTCCCGCTGCAGGCTGTTGCGCCCCGCAGTCAGGTGGGCAGCAACCCGTGAAAAGGGCGTAGAGGCACGCCCACAAGAGAAAACATAACGTCCCTGGTCTGGTCACGCGCTCTCTTCTGCTCCTGGCTTTACGGATCCGTATAGTTCCGGGACGCCCAAAGCCCTGGTTAGTTCACAGGCTCGACTCGCTCGCTCATGCAGAGGCAAATCCGATTCTTGAGCTCGGATGGATTGCGCGCGATGCGGAAGTTTCGTCCCACCGACCCCCAGGAAGCAACCGCGGATCCTTCATCCCTGCGCTCTTCTGGATGACAACACGTTGAGGAAGCGGGGTAATTCGGCCAGCGTTCCTTGGCGGTTGGCGGCCATTTCGAACGTTTCGAATTTGTCGGGGGGCACATCCTTTGAACCCAATTACCCAGGGTGACCTTACCTCGACTTTAGCCGGGACTCAATGACTGGGAAATAAAGACAAGAGGAGAAGCAAAGTTCGGAAGAGGGCCGGCGTGGGGGCTACAGCTTGTCGCGGAGGAAGCTGATGACCTGCTCGGCCTGGACTACCCCGACCATGCGGCCCTGGGCGTCGACTACGGGGATGGCGTGGAGGTTGTACTTGTCGAACAACTCGGCGAGGTCGTTCTGGTTGAGGTCCGCCGGGGCGGAGAGAACGCGGGGCTCGGAGAGAACCGCCAGGCGGGTTTCAGGCTGGGACATGACGAGCCGGGCCAGGGAGACGGCGCCGCGGAGAATGCGCTTGTCGTCGAGGAGGAAAACTTCAGTGACGGTTTCGGGATCGCCATCGAAGGTGCGCAGGGCCTGGACGGCCTGGGCGACGGTGGATTCGAGGCCGAGATAGATGAAATCGGTGGTCATGCATCCGGCGGCGGAGTTCTCGTCGAATTCGAGCAGTTCCTCGACCTCATGCCGCTCTTCCGGGTTCATCTCTTCGAGGATGGCGTCGGACTGTTCTTCGGGCAGCTCGGCAAGCAGGTCGGCGGCGGCGGCCGGATCCATCTCTTCGACGATATCGGCGATGCGCTCGTCGTCGAGTTTCTCAAGCAGCGCCTTCTGCAGCCTGGGCTCCACCTCCTCTAGGGTTTCGGCGGCGACTTCTTCATCGAGCGAGGTGAAGATGGCCTGACGCTCGGCCGGGGCGAGGTCCTCAAGAATCTCGGCCAGGTCGGAGGGATGCATCTCGGAGAGGCGCTCATGCTCGATGCGCAGCTTGACACGGCGGGCGGGGTCGACTTCGATGACGTCGACAAACTGCCAGGGGATGCCGCGGGCGGCGAATTTGCGCGAGATGGCTTCGAGTCGGCCGCGCGGAAGCAAGCCTTTGAAGACTCTGCGGAAGGCGCCCCGAAGGCCGACTTCCACTTCGGCGACGCGCAGCAGGTGAGCGGCGCCGCGGCCGAGCCACTCGAGATCGACGTCATTGACGCGGACGACCTTGCGGCCGTGGATATCGATGATCTGGCGGTCTACCAGGTCCTGCTGGAGGTAGAGATAGTTTCCCTGGTCCTTAAGGGGAACGATGGCGCCGGCGGAGCGGAGCTCGAGCGTGCCGGCGGGGGTTTCCATCACGTCCTGCGAAGGGACGATGGCCAGGCCCGACCTGGTCTTGAGCACCAGGCCGGCTACTTTTCCGGCGTCGGGTCCGGTGGCAACGGCGATATCTTTGAGGCGGCCGCGCAGATGCCCCTGGGCGTCGGTGACGGGGGTGCCGAGCAGGGCAGTGAGACTGACACGGGTTGTGGTGCGCGGCTCCACACGATGAGTGTATCTTTGTTTGGCGGGATGGGCGGGGGATGATGTGCGATGAGGATCAAAGCTCGAAGAGAGGTTGCGCAGCTTTCAAGGAGGGCGCGCCGGGACACATTCGCGGGCTTGACACAAACGCCTGCAGACGTGAAACTGCCAGCAGGTTATTCAGAAGTAACAGGAAGGTCCTCAACCTAACTTCAGCGAAGGCGGACCGAACGCGGTGAGCGGAGCCGGCAAAGGAACGTGGAGCTCGAAACTGAACTCCACCATGGAAAGCGTGAGCGAAGTAGAGGCCGCGGCGGAGAGGCTGGCCACAGAGGCGGGCCTTGACGAGGACGAGCGATTTCACGTTACGATGGCGGTGCGCGAGGCCACGGTAAACGCCGTATTGCACGGCAACGATTACGATTCGTCGCGGATGATCGACGTGGAGATCGAGACCACCCCGTCCGATTTCATTTTCACGGTCGGCGACGAGGGCCGAGGATTCAATCCGGAGGATGTTCCCGATCCCCTGGCGCCTGAAAATCTTCTTCGCGGCACGGGCCGCGGCATCTTCCTTATCCGGTCATTGATGGATGAGGTTCAGTTTCGGCATCTGCATCCGGGGACCGAGCTGAGGCTGGTGAAGCATCTGACCCCGGCGGCGGGAAAAACTTGAACAGGCTGCTTGGATTATGCGAGGTCTGGGAGCGGAGAGAAGTTTTCCGCGGCCAGGAGTTTTCCGAATCCTGGGATGCCCTGGAAATGCTATAACCGAAATAACCGAGAAGGAGGAATCATCCGTGGCACTTACAATCGCATCCCGTGAAGTCGACGGCGTGACCGTTCTGGATCTAAGCGGGCGTATCACATTGGGCGAGGGCAGCGTGCAGTTGCGCGACGCTATTCGCGACCTCATCGGCAAGGGGCAGAAGACCATTCTGCTGAACCTGGGCGATGTGAACTATATCGACAGCTCTGGTTTGGGCGAGCTGGTCAGCGCCTATACGACGGCCAGGAACCAGGGCGCCGCGCTCAAGCTGCTGAAGCTGACCAAGAAGGTGCACGACCTGCTGCAACTGACCAAGCTTTACACCGTATTCGACATTTACGACGACGAGGCCAGCGCCATCGCATCGTACAAGTAGACGGGCCGGTAAGGCCGCGAAAGCCATTCCGCCGGGGCGGAATGGCTTTTTTGCGCGCGTCAATGGGGCGCCGGCTTTTGCCTTCGAAATCAGAACTTGACGGAGGGCACGGCCTGGGCGGCGGGGCTGGCGGTAAAGAAGGCATTGTTCTGGTGGAATCCGGCGATGCCGGCCCAGATGCTGTTGGGGAACTGGAGGACGAAGGTGTTGTAGTCCTGGATGGCGTCGTTGTAGCGCTTGCGGGCCACGCTGATGCGGTTTTCGGTTCCGGCGAGCTCGTCCTGAAGACGCATGAACTGATCGCTGGAGCGGAGCTGGGGGTAGTTCTCGGTGAGGACGAGGACCTTGGCGAGAGCGGCATCCACCTGGCTGTTGGCGGCGATCTTGGATTGGGGGTCCTGGGCATTCATGAGGCCGGTCCGGGCCTGGGCAACCTCGGCGAAGACGCTGTTCTCTTCCTTGGTGAAACCCTTGACGGTTTCAACCAGGTTGGGGATGAGGTCGGCGCGGCGCTCGAGCTGCACATCGACCTCGGACCAGGTGGCTTTGACGTTTTGATCTTTGGCGACCATCTGGTTCTTGGCGCTGATGTAGCTGCCGAAGACCATGAAAACAACCAGAAGCAGGACGCCGACTACGGCGAGGGTGATTCCTAATGCACGACTCATGGGGTTCTCCTTGGAATGAAACAGTTGACAGTTGACAGCGGACAGTTGACAGCGGACAGTTGACACCTATCAGCTCTCAGCTTTCAGTTTTCTTCGTGCGGCCCCAATCGACTTTTCGGATTAAAAGGCCCGGAGCTGAGAGCTGAGAGCTGAAAGCTGAAAGCTGAGAGCTGAAAGCTGCAAGCTAAGTTTTCACCAGCTTCCGCCGGCGCCGCCTCCTCCGGTTGAGCCGCCTCCGAAGCCGCCAAAGCCACCACCTCCGCCTCCGCCGCCGAAACCTCCGCCGCCCCAGTTTCCTCCACCCCCACCGCGCCAGCCGCCTCCGCCCCAGCCGCTGAAGAAGAGGCCGAAGCCAAAGAGCATGCGGAGCAGCGAGAATCCGCCAAAGAAGATGAGGACGATGATGAGGAGGATCAGTTTGCCCAGGACGCTGGAGTGGTGGACGGTGGGCTCGATTGGCTCGTTTTCAAGAGGCGCGCCTTGATTCAGCGTGACGTGAGCGTCGGCGGCGATGTCCTGGGCCACTTGGCCGACCGCCAGGAGCACCGCGCCATCGTAGTCATTGGCGCGCAGGTCGGGGACCATGGCGCGGCCGATGTCACCCACCTTGGCATCGTTCAGGACGCCCTCGACTCCGTATCCGGTCTCGATGAAGCGCTTGTGGTCATCGACCGCCAGCAGAATCAGGACGCCCTTGTCGGTGCCTTTGCCGCCGATCTTCCATTGGTCGTAAAGCTTGGTAGCATAGTCGGACGCGTCGTCGCCATCAAGGGTGTGAACGGTGACGACGGCGATCTGCGAGTTGGCCTGGGAGTGATCGAGCTGGGCGCAGATCGAGTCAATGCGGGCCACGGCCTCCGGCGAGAGGACGTGGGCAAAGTCGCTGACGTAATCGGTGGGCTTGGGCAGGCTGGCGATGCTCTCGGCGCGAACGGAAACTAGTGGGAAAAAGAGAAGGGCTGCCAGCAAAGGCAGAAAAGCGGCAACGCGCGAGGTAGGAAGGGCTTTCATCCTCAACAATTGTACGCGGGACGGCGGTGGGAAGTTCCCTAAGAACAGGGGTCAGAGATCAGGGACCGGGGGCAGGGGCGGGCTGGCGGCCGCACTACACTGAATTGGATATGACTGAGACCCCTTTGCCCCCTGATGCGGTGAAGAAGCCAACCGAAACCACCATCCACGGAGTGGTGCTGCGGGACGACTACGCCTGGTTGCGCGAGAAAGAATCGCCCGCAGTGACGGCGTATCTCGAGGCGGAAAACGCGTATGCGGCTGCTGAGATGGCGCCGCTTGCGGCTCTGCGCGAGCAGCTTTACCAGGAGATGCTGAGCCATGTGAAGCAGACCGATGTTTCGGTGGCTTTTCGCGATGGCGGATGGTGGTATTACACGCGCACCAAGGAGGGGATGCAGTACCCGATTCATTGCCGGAAGCGCGGCGGGGCGGCGGGACCGGAGGTGGATGCGGCCGAAGAAGTGGTTATCGACGGAAACGCCCTGGCGGACAAGTTTGCTTTCTTTGCGATTGGCGACACGGATATCAGCGATGACGGGCGATGGCTGGCTTACTCCACCGACACGACGGGGTTCAGGCAATACACGCTGCACATCAAGGATCTGGAAAGCGGCGAGACGCTGCCGGGTGCGGTGGAGCGGGTGGGATCGCTGAGCTGGGCGGCCGACAATCGCACGCTGTTTTATTCGGTAGAGGATGAGCAGCAAAAACGGCAGCACCAGATCTGGCGGCATGAGCTGGGCACGCCTCACAGCGAAGATGTGCTGGTGTACCAGGAAGACGATGAACGGTTCAATGTGGGCGCGGGTCGAACGCGGGACGGGAAGTTCATGGTGATGGAAGCGGCCAGTCACACCACGACCGAGTGCCGGGTGCTCAGGGCGGACGATCCCAGCGGCGCGTGGAAGCTGATCAGCGCGCGCGAAGATGAGCACGAGTACGCGATGGACCATCGCAACGGAATGTGGCTGATCAGGACCAACGATCGCGGACGTAATTTCAGGCTGGTGGCGGCGCCGGAAGCGACGCCCGGCCGGGAGCACTGGACGGAACTGATTGCGCACCGCGATCAGGTGATGCTCGAAGAGATTGAACTGTTCCAGAGCTTTTTTGTCGCCTGCGAACGCGAGGATGGGTTGCCGCGGCTGCGGATGTGGAGATTCACGGGCGAGGGTCCGGAGGCGGAGCGGGCCGGAGAGATTGAGTTTCCCGAGCCTGCCTATAGCGCGCATGGTCACGTGAATCGCATATTCGACACGACGACGTTTCGCTATGCGTATCAATCGCTGGTCACGCCGAGCTCGGTGTATGAGTATGACGTCGAGAGCCGCACGTCGAAGCTGCTGAAACAGCTTGAGGTTCCGGGCGGGTTTGACCGGACGCTCTATGCGAGCGAGCGGATTCATGCCCGGGCGGAGGACGGGGCGGAAATTCCTGTCTCGATTGTCTACCGGAAGGATGCCCGCACGGAGGGCAATCCGCTCTATGTGTACGGATATGGATCGTATGGGTATTCGCTGCCGCTGGGGTTCAGCTCAAACCGGCTGAGCTTGCTGGACCGCGGCGTGGTGATGGCCTATGCGCACATTCGCGGCGGAGGGGACCTGGGCACGCCCTGGCACGATGCGGGCAAGATGCTCAAGAAGCGCAACACCTTTACCGATTTCATCAGCGTGGTGGAGCATCTGACGGCGCGAGGCTACGGCGACAAGGCGCGCGTGGCGATTGAGGGCGGTTCGGCTGGCGGGCTGCTCATGGGCGCGGTGGTAAACATGCGGCCCGAGTTGTTCAGGGCCGTGGTCTCGCATGTGCCGTTCGTGGACGTGATGAACACCATGCTGGATGCATCGCTGCCGCTGACGGTGCCCGAGTATGAGGAGTGGGGCGACCCGAACGACGCGACTTACTTCAATTACATGCTGAGTTACTCGCCCTACGATAACTTGCGCGCGGGGAGTTATCCGGCCATGTTAGTCAAGACCTCGCTCCATGATAGCCAGGTAATGTATTGGGAGCCGGCTAAGTATGTGGCCAAGCTGCGAACGCTGAAGACGGATAACCATCGCCTCCTGCTGGTGACGAATATGCAGGCTGGCCATGGCGGAGCAAGCGGGCGGTATGACTATCTGAAAGAGATTGCTCTCGATTATGCGTTTGTGCTGAGGGAACTGGAAGTTGCGTGCTAGGATGGGGGCAGTCTCGCGACGCGGTGGTCTTCTATGCGTTGTCTAAGCGTCCTCCTCGGATTCCTTTCACTACTTGCGGTGCCAGCAGTTGCTCAACTGGCTCCGTCAACTCAAGACGGGCCATTGGACAGCAAGGCCGCCCAGCCGACTCCTGACCAGGACGGTGTGTATCGTGTGGGGCCCGGCATCGTCCCGCCGGTATTGACAAAGGCCGTGCCCCTAAAATATCCGCCCAATTCTGACACCAGTTTGCCGCACCGCTGCCGTTTTCGGGTGGTCGTGGGCGCCGATGGCGCCGTCAAGGTGCGAGACGCGTTGTTCCCTGACGACGGGAGCTCTTTCATCGGCAACGCGATGGCAGCGAGTAAGGCTTCGACCTTTCAACCCGGGACGTTGAACGGGCTTCCGGTTCCGGTTTTGGTTTGCGTCAGCGCTAATTTCTCTCCATTCAGGCCGCCGTCGATAGGAATTGTGGACTGCGATCAAGGCCGGCTCCGAGACAGCTTGAGAGGCAGCGAATTTCCCGCGTCGGCAGACGACCCCTTCAGGCTCCCACCCGGAGCGAAGCCTCCTGTGGTACTCCACTCCGTTGATGCACAGTTTTCCGACGAAGCAAGGGTCGAAAGAATCGAGGGCGTTGTCCTCATTTCGACCATTGTGGATGAACAAGGCATGCCAACCGAGATTCGTGTAGAACGGTCGGCTGGCCACGGGCTGGATGAGAATGCAGTCGCAGCCGTCAGCCAGTACCGGTTTCGGGCGGCGACGCTCGATGGAAAACCCATCGCGACGCGAATAAGAATTGAGGTCTCGTTTCGCCTCCGCAACTAGTTAGTCGGGGTCCAGCGAAATCCAGTCTCTCTCTCTCTTTTCGTCTACGCGATGCCTTTTAGTTGCGCCAGTGTCTTCTCCAAACTTGCCGCATCTTCGACATTCAAAAACTTTAGCCCCGGATCGATCTGCTTAAGCAGCCCGCAGAGGACTTTGCCGGGGCCGGTCTCGATGAACAGGTCGGCGCCTGCGGATTTCAACGACTCCATGCAATCGACCCAGCGGACCGCGCCGGTGACCTGTTGGATGAGGGCGTCACGAGAGGCATCCGCGGTAGTGACGAGTGCGCCGGCGACGTTGGCGGCGACCGGGATGCGTGGGTCGTGCATTGCGATGCTGCCCAGGACGCGGGCCACTTCCTCTTGTGCGGGGGCCATGAGGGCGCAGTGGAATGGCGCGCTAACGGGGAGCAGGACGGTGCGGCGCGCGCCCTTGGCTTTGCAGATGGCGGCGGCTCTTTCAACGGCGGCGGCTGCGCCGGAGATGACGGTCTGACCGGGCGAGTTGAGGTTGGCGGCCTGGACGGCGAGGCCGGTCACGGCGGCCGCTTCAACGCATGCTTCGGCTACCTGGGCGGAATCAAGGGACAGGACGGCGGCCATGGCTCCCTCACCCGGGGGGACGGCTTGCTGCATGGCGTGGCCGCGGGCTTTAACGGAGCGGACGGCGTCGGCGAAGGAAAGCGTGCCGGCGATGACGTGGGCCGACCATTCGCCCAGCGAATGACCGGCGGCCAGGGCCGGTTCGACTCCGTTTGCGGCGAGAACGCGAGCGGCCGCTACACTCGCCGTCAGAATGGCGGGCTGGGTGTTTTCGGTGAGGCGCAGGTCTTTTTCAGGGCCTTCGAAGCAGAGGCGCGAGAGGGAAAACGAGAGGGCTTCGTCGGCTTCGGCGAAGGTCTCAGCAGCAGTGCGGAATTTGTCGGCAAGGTCGCGGCCCATTCCAACCGACTGCGATCCTTGCCCTGGAAAGAGAAAAGCGATCTTTGACATTTCGTTCACAATTTTAGCGCGATGGGACGGGTAGCCTTCGTAACGACGGGGATGGCCCAGACGCCGGCTGCCGGGTTAAGTTCGCTGATTCAATTCCAGCGCTTTTTGTCGTCGGGGTCTTCGTCGATCTGGCGGCCGCGGCTGTCGAAGCGGACAGTGCGCCCCTGTCGGCGCATGTAGACTTCGAATTTGCGGGCCGCGCGGCGGCGCTTCCAGCGATAGTATCGGTTGCGGAAGCCGAACCAGCTTTCGCTGAGCAGGAAGGAAACTCCACGGCGGGGCGCGAGCCTGATCCAGAGCAGGCCGGCAAGAGCGCCGCCGAGCTGGGCGAAGGCATAGAGGCGCTGCTCGCCGAAGAGCATGGCGATGGCAATCAGGGCGTAGACGACCACCAGGTAGCGGGCTTTAATGCCGATGGGAAGAGGAAAGAGCATGAACTGCGCATCGCCATGCAGTAGGCCGATGGCTGCCAGCAGCCCGAAGATCCCGCCGAAGCAGCCGTAAAGCGGACTCACGGAAAGCGAGTAATTGAAGGTGCCGCTGACCGCGTAGAGGGCAAGGGCGGCGGCGGCTGTTCCGAGCACGGAGACGGCGTAAAGGCCCATCACCCAGTTGGAGTTGTGCGCGCTTTCAAGAAATCCGGCGATGAACCAGAGCGAGAGCAGCTCAAAGAGTGTGTTCAGAATGCCGGTGTGCACGAAGCTGAACGTAAGCGGCTGCCAGAGGGCGCCGTGTAGGAAAGCGCCGGGAGTAAAGCTGAGAGAATAAGCGAGGCCGGCGCCTTGCTCACGAAATCCCACCATGACGATCAAAAGCACGAAATAGGCAACCAGGTTGGCCAGCAGCAGGCGGCGCGTGGCGCCACGGAATTCGGGAAAGGAAAACGAGAGTGAGCTCGAACCGGGCATGTCAGAGAACAGGGTATACGGTGGGAGGGGTCGGTGTCACAGGTTTCGTCTTGCCTGGCGCAGGCGGGGCTTCGGCGGCCGGCGCCGGCCAACGATCAGGGGAGACTGCTTCCCCGCCCTGGGAACGACTGGAGTGGATGGTCGGGGCCTCATGGCCGGCAGGAATTCTGTCCAAGGTCGCCGGCTCTTGACCTGAAGGCGATTTGTGCCTAAAACTATAGCGGAACCAGCAAACATTCGCGCTGAAGACAAATCCGGTTCGCAGCTTTCTGAGTTTGTTGAACGTCGCTGCGGACCTGGATTTTGGCCGGAACACGAATCGGGCTGGTTGCATCAGATAGGGCGAGAGTGAATCGGTCGCGATTCGGCTCCCGCGATGAGTTAACCTAAAGTTACTTTCACCCGTGACGAAGTGTTATTGGAGAGAGGAGGCTGCCATGCCAAGCTGCCCTGAGTGCGAAAACGTTCTGAATATCGAATTGGATGAAGTGGATGAAGGCGATGTGGTTGCCTGCGACGAGTGCGGCACCGAGTACGAGATCGTTGGGGTCGAGCCTCTGGAACTGGCGCGCGTTGACGATGAGATCGAAGAAGAAGACGACCTGTTCAAAGAGGACGAGGAGGAAGAGTGAAATATAGCTGGTCGGGTTTGCTGGCGGGAGTGGCGATTGCCGTGCTTGCGGCGGGGGTCTCGGTCCCCGGATCGCATGGCAGTTTATTTGCGCCGGCGGCCCAAGCCCAGAACATTGGAGACCGCACCGTGTCGGGCACCGTGCTCCAGGGGGATTCCACACCCGTGGCCGGGGCGACGGTGTTTCTGAAGAACGACAAGACGCACTCGATTCGCAGCTATTCGAGCACCGCGGACGGCCACTTTCACTTTGCCCAGGTCAACATGGCCGAGGACTTCGATCTGTGGGCGGAGAAAGACGGCAAGAAGAGCGCGGTGAAGACGGTGAGTTCCTGGGATGCGCGCAAGGATTTCATCTCGGACTTGAAGCTGAAGTAACCACCTGCGGTGGGGCTAGCGTTTCCTGCTGTTGCGGAATCAAGACGGGTTGCCTGCAATCGAAGCTTCCGCATCGGGGGTGACTCACTAACAACGTCAACAATCAGCGCACCACTGTGCGCGCAATTACAGATCGGACCCTATTTTGTCACCGCACCGGCAATCAGGCAAAAACCGCTTGCCAGCGTAAAACCGGCCTTCACCCAGCGCATGAGAAAGCCGATGTTCTGCATGCCCTCAGTGAATGGCCACGCATCGTCTTGTCCTGTGGAATGTTCAAACTCTTTCTTCCATCGCTCTATATTGCTCTCAGCGTAGGCAATCCTCTTTCGCAGCGACTCGCTCAGCACCCACGCTCCAATCACGTTGCTTGCCAGCGCCAGCAACACCAACACCAGCGAAGACTTGGCCCAGTTGTTCTTCAGAATTCCGTCGACCGTGCCGAAGATCACCCAATTGGCCCCGATCAGCGCGTAGCACATTTGCAAGCTTGTATCAGTCAGCCGGCCGGTCCAATACTCAAACTCCGAACCGACCTTTTTCAGCGCGTCTTCAGAGCTCGCGTAGAGCCCCGCGCTCCTGTGCGTTTTCAAATGAGTCGGATGCTCATGCGGCGGTTGGTTTGTAGCGTTCATCTCAATGCCCCGGCCCCGGTCCTACCATGGCGACTAACTGGCTGCCCAGTTCGACCGCGGTCGTGATGTCGTCGATCACCTTGCTGATGTTGGCTAACTGGGCGGTTGCTCGAACCACTCGAGCGTTTGCGGCTTTCAACTGCGTGCTGAGCGCAGCCACCTGCTCGTCAACGTCTGTGAGCGTTGCGTTGAGTGCGCTCTCGTAGTTCTGCCTCGCGGTCGCGTATTGGAGGGAGAGCGCGTATCTCTGTGCCTGAGTTTCGGAGCCAGCCAGAAGAAGATTGTACTGAGCATCGAGCGACAGGAAAGTCGCTTGCACATCTGCGAGTGTATTTGCCATCGAAGGACCTCTTTATTCGTAAGGCTTCACCATTATTTCAGACATAAATTGAAGTCCGCTGATTGCAAACAGTTCAAGTTCCACTCCCAGCTCCGCCTCGGCCCGGTTTTGCGGGTTCCGGTTGGTTGGTGGCCAATAGGGAAGTTTCGACTCGTGCGCGTAGCCGTCCCGCGCCGGATCTTGTTCTAAATTCTCGCTACGGTAGCCAATAAAGCTGTGCCCTCTTCATAACACCCGCGAAAGGTCACTTCCCGCAGCCTGTTCCTTCAAACACCCAGTTTTTTGGCCACCAGCTCATTGAGCAGGACCGGGTTAGCTTGGCCCTTGGTGGCGCGCATCACTTGGCCAACAAAGAAACCGGCCACAGTTTTTTTGCCGGCGCGGTACTGCTCCACCTGCTTGGGGTTGGCGGCGATGACTTCGTCGATGAGTTTCTCGATGGCAGTGACGTCGGTGAGCTGCTGAGGCTTTTCGCGCTCGTAGACGGGGCCGAAGTCTTCCCCTTTTTCAAAACAGATGTCGAAAAGCTGCTTCAGTTGTTTGGAGCTGATCTTGTCTTCGTCGAGCAGGTCGGCGGCGAGGATGATCCCCTGCATGGAGACGGCTGACTGCTCCTGCTCCAAGCCAAGGGCCTTGAGACGTCCGCCGATTTCGCTCAGGAGCAAATTGGCAACCCGGCGGGGATTTCTGGCGGTTCTGGCGGCGGATTCGAAGCGATCGGCGAAGGGTCGCGAGGCGGTGAGCGTGGCCGCATCCTTGGGGGCAATCTGATACTCGGCGATCATGCGTGCGCGCCGCGCCTCAGGAAGCTCGGGGAGTTTTTTTCTGGTCTCGGACAATAGCTCCGGCGAGACCACCAACGGCGGCAGATCAGGCTCGGGAAAATAGCGGTAGTCGTGGGCCTGCTCTTTCGAGCGCATGGAGTAGGTGCGGCCCTGGTTGGCGTCCCAGAGGCGCGTCTCCTGCGTGATGAGGCCGCCCGACTCGACGACCTCGACCTGGCGCTCGATCTCGTATTCGAGAGCGGCGCGCACAAAGCGGAAGCTGTTGACGTTTTTCACTTCGACCTTGGTCCCGAAGCGCTCCTGGCCCCTTGGACGGATGCTCACATTGGCGTCGCAGCGCAGCGAGCCCTCTTCCATGTTGCAGTCGGAGACGGCGGTGTATAGGAGGATTTCTTTCAGGCGCGTGAGGTATTCGAAGGCTTCGTCGGGGGTGCGGAGATCGGGCTCGCTGACGATTTCGACGAGCGGAGTTCCACAGCGATTAAGGTCGAGATAGGTGCGCGAGGCCGAATCCGGAAACCCGTCGTGGAGGCTCTTGCCGGCGTCTTCCTCCATATGCAGGCGGGTGATTCCGATGCGCTTCATCGTGCCGTCGGCGGTGGGCACATCGATCCAACCGTGCTCGGCGATGGGCTTGTCGAACTGCGAAATCTGGTAGCCCTTGGGCAGGTCGGGATAAAAGTAATTCTTGCGGGCGAAGATGGAGCGCTCGCGCACCTGGCAGTTGAGCGCAAGGGCGGCGAGGACGGCGAACTCGACGGCCTTCTCATTGAGCACCGGCAGGGCGCCAGGCAGGCCCAGGCAGACCGGGCAGACGTTGGTGTTGGGCGCGGAGCCGAAGCGGTTGGCGCAGCCGCAGAAGGCCTTGGAGGCGGTAAGCAGCTGCACGTGGACTTCGAGGCCGATCACCGGCTCGTATTTCAAGAGAACCTCTGGAGACAGGACTGCGGCAGGCATAGAAGAATTTTAGCGCGCAGCGTTGGAAGCGAACCTGTGGCTATTGAACGCGGTAAAGGGAGATTTTTTCCGTGCTGATTGTACGGGGACTGAATCGCCAGGCTACGCCTTGATCGTCTTCGTCTCCGTTGAGGCGTCGGGCAGGAATCCATTTCCCGTCGCTGAATGAGCCGTCGTCGACGGCGGCGATGCCGGCCTGGCTGGCAGCGTCGTCGCGCGGTGTGAAGGTGACGCGGAAGCCCTTGCCGAGGCCAAGGAATGAGCCTTTGCCATCGGCCATGATGAGGCCAAAGCCGCTGGCGGCGGGACCGTCGAAGCTCTTGTCGAGCGAGACGTGGAGAGTGAAGCCATTGATCGTGAAATCGACCGTGGAGTGGCCAGGATCGAGCACGAAGCCGTGAACGTCGCCGGCGGACTGGTGCTGAAGCAGCAAGGGCGCAATGGCTCCGATGGCTTTGTAACTGTCGCCGAGCGGGTCTTTGTCGTCCGCCTCGGACTCGATGGCGAAGGGCGAAAAGCCAAAGCCTGCTTCTTCACCGAGGGCGTAGAAAACATTGGCAGCCCCGGCGGCTTCGCCGACGGTTTCAGGCATGTAGAGGGGATTGCCGTCGCGGTGATAGCGCCTGCACCACTGTTCAAAATTCGGGTCGTACAGATCGGGGGAGTAGAAGTCGAGGCCAGGGCTCGAATCGGATTTTGCCGCCTTCCAGATGTCGATCACGCGGGGCTGGGGGCCTCCGCTGGGATATTGGCCGGGAGGCGTGGTCTCGCCGGCCAGCCAGGTGTTGACGTACATGGGAATGTTGTACTCGGCCTTGCCGCGCGCGCCTACTGCCTGAATGAAGCGGGCGTAGTGCCAGGCCATGAAGATTTCGTCGGCGCGCTCGGTGTCACCGAAGACCTCGGGCCATGTCCCTGAAGTCCTGGCGCCGCTTGAGACCCACAGGTCGTGCAGATCGGGATAGAGCTGGTCGCGATGGCTGGCCAGATAGGCCGTCAACTGAGCGGGAACGGGAGACGAGAAGATTTTGCCGGCCTCGGCGGAACGGTCCCGCGAGTCGCCGAGCACGCCGACCTCATTCTCTATCTGCATCATGAGGACGGTATGCTCGGTGCCGTCGACCTGCCGGATGTGGCGCATGAGAGCGGCAAAAGCGCGACTGTCGGCTTCCTGGGTCGCGGGGCACATGGGGCTGAGGACTTCAATGGCGTTGCCATGCTGGACGACGCGTTGAAAGCGATGCGTATCCTGCTTCACCCATGCGGGAGCGTAGCTCGACATGCCGTTTTTCCAACTGGCGAGCCAGAGGAAGACGATGCGCTGATGGGACTGGCGTGCCTGATCGATAAGGCCGTCGACGAGCGTGAAGTCCAGGCTGCCTTCTTTGGGCTCGATGAGTTCCCAGCTGAGCGGCGTGACCACGGTATTGAGACCGAGCGCCTCCAGTTTTGGCCAAATAGGCTTCATATAATCCAGGCTCGAAGAGGACGAGTTGTGGAGTTCGCCGGAGAGCATGAGGAACGGTTTGCCGTCAACGATGAGTTGTGTAGCTGCGCCGCGCTTTTCGAGGTGAGGAACGCTCGAGTCTTGCGCGCCAAGCGGGGTGAAGGCAAGGCAGAGAGAGACCAGCAACGTAGGCGGGAGAAAAAGTTGGAGTCGCATGACGGGTGAAAGTTTAGCATTCCTGGACTGGGTGCGGGTCGAAGACGCTGTTGAAGCGCGCGCCGTTTTTGGGATTCCTATTCCAAAACCGCACCGCACCCGCGGCCTGGGTGGTTTTTCAAGGTCTCGATCTCATCTTCTGCTTTAACTTGTTTGAATGAGCGTTCTCTCGGTTGATCTTGCGTTCCGCCGCTGGTCGGATCTGGGTGTGGTGATTCTGAACCAGGAGCGGCATGCGCAGAGCTCAAGCCGCGCCGGAATGAAGCGGCCTCCAATTGCGTGCGAGATTGTGCCGTTCGCTGCGACGGGGCCAGATGGGGAGATCGGCGCGAATCGGGCCGATACCGTCCGGGTAGATGCGGAGATCCTCGCCGGGCGGCTGAATCACCTTTGCGCGGTGCGCGGCATCCGGGTGATGATGCTGGACGGACCGCAGGCCTGGAAGTCGCGCGGCAACGGGCTGGAGCATGCGCGGGTGAGCGAGCGCGAGTTGAACACCGCGGCCAAGACCGGGCTGCCAGGAGTGGTAATGCCGCGCACTTACCGGACCTTCGCTGAGTTCTGCATCGATGTGTACGATGCGCTGTGCCGGAGGGGATGGAAGCGGTTGTCGTCGCGGGGCAGCGGCGCCTTGCCGCAGGAGCGGGTGCTGGTGGAGAGCTATCCTTACGCGGCGTGGAAGTCGCTGGGTTTGAAACCACTGGGCTCGAAGCGGAGGGCGCGGGTGAGCGACCTGGCGGAGTGCTATGGCGCGTTAAACACGCTGATTCCCTTTACGACCAACCGGCCGCCCAATCACGACCAGTTGCAGGCGATCGTGGGAGGTCTCGCGGGGTTGGCGCTGGAAGGGGGCGAGATGCGGAAGGTGCAGATTGTGGGGAATCCGCCGCGGCGCGAGGATGGGCATTGGCGGGAAGGATTCATCGTGCTGCCGGCGCGGCCGGTTGAATTTGCGTTGCGCTGGTTGAACTGATTGCCCCCGGGCAGGTCGTAGGCTTGCTCCAACGGGGAACGAAGCGGGAGATAGCAGATCGCGGTAAATAACGAGGGCCGCCAGCGATATCGTGGCGGCCTTCGTTCCCTTGCGGTCAGGATTGGCGATCAGGCCTGCGGAGCGGTGGGGCGCGGCGCGGAGAGCGGAGGCGCGGGGGGCTTGGGCTTGGGCGCTTCCTGCTTTTTGGACGGAGCGAGGATGGCGTGCAGGATGGTGCCTTCCATGCGGGGCATAAACTCCACGATGCCGGCTTCACCGATGTCCAGAATGAGGCGGTTGATGATCTCGTAGCCCAGCTCGCGGTGAGCCATCTGGCGGCCGCGGAAGCGGAGGCTGGCCTTGACCTTGTCGCCATCGGCGAGGAATCGGACGGCCTGATTTTTCTTGGTCTGGTAGTCGTGCTCGTCGACGGTGACGGAGAATTTTACCTCTTTGACGACGATTACCTTCTGGCGTTTTTTGGCGGCGCGTTCGCTCTTTTCCTTCTCGTAGAGGAAGCGGCCATAGTCCTGAATGCGGCAGACGGGGGGGACCGCATTGGGCGAAACCTCGACCAGGTCGAGACCGCGTTCGCGGGCGATCTTCAGGGCCTCGAAGGGGGCCAGGATGCCGAGCTGTTCGCCGTTTTCGTCGATGACGCGGATCTCACGTGCGCGAATTCGATCGTTGATGCGGATAAAAGACTTAGCTGAGCGTTTGTCGAGTGCGATGGTTCTCCTCCGGATGCTTTGATTGCTGGCGGCCGGGGTCCTCCGGGACGGGCCGCTTGCTCACGAGCGCACCCTGAGTATAGCACCGGGTTCCGTGCGATCGACAACAGCGCTTAGGCGATCTTGCGGCCCGAGAGGCCGGAGTCGGCGTCCAGACCGGTCACGTGGACGCGGAGTAACTGGTTGGCTGGGAGGCTGGCGTCAACCTCGATGGGCAGAAAGTTTTCACTGAGCGCGGAGGTGCGGTTGCGGGAAGCGACCTCGGCTGGAGTATGGAGGGTGATGGCGTCGAGATCGCGGCTCAGGAAGCTGGTGCGGTGGGCGCGGGTCTTTTCGGCGGCCAGGGAGCGGAGGGCGGTCATCCGCTCGTGAACGGCGGAGGCGGGTACGGGCGACTCGGCGTGGAGGTGCCAGCCGCGGGTTCCGGGACGGGCTGAAAACGGGAAAAGGTGGAGATAGCCGAAGGGCAGCGAGCGGATGAAGGCCACTGTCTCTTCGAACTCGGCGTCCGTCTCTCCAGGAAAGCCCACCATCACGTCAGCGCCGATGGTGAGGCCGGAACCGGTGGCGCGAAGGAGGGCTTGAACTTTCTCAACATAGTGCCAGGGGCGGTAGCGGCGGTGCATGCGGCGCAGCACGGCATCGGAGCCGGACTGGAGCGGGAGATGGGCGTGGCGGGCCAGCCTTCCTGTGCCTGAGTGAGGGCCGGCGAACTCCTCCAAAAGGGCGATCACGTCCGTGTCCCAGTCCATGGGCTCGATGGAGCTGAGGCGGAGGCGAGGCAGGCGAGTGCGCTCGAGCATGTGTCGGACCAGAGCAGCGAGCGTGCCGAACCGATCGCCGGGAAGGTCGCGGCCCCAGCGGCCCAGGTTGATTCCGGAGAGAACGAGTTCGTTTCCGCCCGAAGCGATGAAGCCCTCGACCTGCCGCACGACGGCTGCGCCGGGCAGGCTCCTGGACGGACCGCGCGTGGTGGGAATGACGCAAAAAGTACAGCGGTTGCCGCAGCCCTCCTGAATTTTGAGGTTGGGGCGGGTTCGCGCGCCGGGAGTAAGTCGGGGCTCTTCGATGAAGGAGTGGGCGAAGAGGTCATCCACCGCCACCAGCGCCACCTGCGGCGGGGCCGCCTGCCGTGGGGCTGTCGTTTCCTGCGGCATGGCCGGAGAAACCGGCATCGCTGCGATCTGGACCAGTTCCCGGGCCAGTGAGACTCCGACCAGGCTCAGGGCGATCTGCGGGACGAGGGCCTTGTGGCTGTTGCCTGCAACGGCGGAGACACCGGGGATGACAGAAAGTTCGTCGGGAGCGCGTTGGGCGTAGCAGCCGGTTACGAGGATGCGGGCGGCGGGGTTCTGGCGGTGGGCGCGGCGGATGAAGGCGCGGGCCTGGCGGTCGGCCTCCGCGGTGACGCTGCAGGTGTTCACGACCAAGACATCGGCTTCGCAGGGTTGCCGCTCAGAAAGGCCGGCGGCGGCGAGGCGAGCGCCGATCGCCTCCCCATCCGCGCGCGCGGCCCTGCAACCGAAATGCTCGATGTAAAAACCGGACATGCAGCTACCAGTTTACGGTGGTTTTTCTGGTTGTGGGGCTTTGGGATCGAAAGCCGGCCGCGGACTGAAAATTCGCTTCCGTTATACTTGAGTCGGGACCCGAATCAATCGCCGGAGTCCTATCCCGAAGATGCATGATGCAGCCATTGCCGCCGTTGCTGATTCTGTGCCCGCCGCGAATGAGAGCGGGACCAGGAACATTCTGGGCTATGTCTATTTCACATTTGCCTGCTACTTGTCGATTGGTCTGCCGCTGGCGGTGCTGCCCCCTTATGTGCATTTGCGAATGGGGTATAGTGCGGCGATGGCGGGACTGGTGATCGGCATTCAGTACATCGCGACGCTGGGCAGCCGGCCCTGGGCGGGGCGGATCTCAGACCGCTCGGGGGCCAAGGTCTCGGTGCTGTGGGGGATGGCGGCCTGTACGGCGAGCGGCGCGTTGGTGGTTGCGGCGGCGTGGCTTTTCGCAGCGCATATCCACTGGCTGAGCATCTCCGTGCTGATTCTGAGCCGGCTGCTCCTGGGCATCGGTGAGAGCCTGGGCTCGACGGGGGCAACGCTGTGGGGGATCAGCAGCGCGGGTGGGGAATCGACGGCCAAGGTCATCTCGTACAACGGCATCAGCACGTATGGCGCAATGGCGCTGGGAGCGCCGCTGGGCGTGGTGATGGATCGCTATTGGGGCCTGGCTTCGCTGGGAGTGCTCACGATCGTCATTGGCGCCGTGAGCCTGGCGCTGGCGGCGCAGAAGCGCGCGGCGCCGGTGGTTGCGGGCGAACACTTGCCCTTCGGCCAGGTGCTGGGCCGCGTGGCTCCGCATGGGATGGGGTTGGCGCTGGGCGGCGTTTGCTACAGCGTGCTGGCGACGTTCGTCACGCTGTTTTATGCCAGCCGCGGTTGGGACGGCGCTGCGCTCTGCCTGACGGCGTTTGGCATGGCGTTTATCGTGGCGCGCCTCATGTTTATCCGGACCATCAACCGGTTTGGCGGATTTCCGGTGGCCATGGTATGCCTGGCTGTGGAGTCGGTCGGGCTGGCACTCCTATGGAGGGCCAATTCACCCGCAATAGCGCTGGCCGGAGCGGCCCTGGGAGGGTTTGGATTTTCGCTGGTGTTTCCGGCCATCGGCGTGGAGGCGGTGAAGCGGGTTCCGGAGGCTAATCGCGGAACCGCGCTGGGGGTCTACACCGCGTTTGCCGATGTTTCATTCTTCCTGGTGGGGCCGATTGCTGGTGCGATCATCGGGCTCTACGGCTATGCCAGCGTGTTTCTGTTCGCGCTGGTGAGCGTGATCGCGGCGCTGGGAATTGTGATTGCGCTGCGGCACATGGAGCCGGCCGAGGGATCCGAGAGTTAGGAGCTATTCGCAATCAAGCCCGGCGGTTCCCGCGGGGGCGAGATAGCCGCCGCCGGTCAGCGCATGGATCGTGGAGCTGGCCGAGCCGTTCACGGCACCTGAATAGAAAACGCAGTGGCCGCCGCCGTCGATGTTGGTCACGGTTGCGCCGTCGAGGTCGAGGCCGCTGAGGGTGGTCAGGTAAGAGGTCGCGGTCACGGTCCACATGCTGGCCTTGTCCAGGCTGAGATTGACGCCTCGACCGCGGTTGGTGGAATTGATCGCGCCCGTGAGCGAGGAGCCGGTTCCCGACTCATCCTGAAGCATTTCGAGAGAGGCTGAGCTGCGATCGTTGAGAATGACGTCGCCGGTGAGGCTTGTGCCAATGGCGGCGAGGGTCGCGCCAGCCGGGGTCGCGCTTGTGGACGACTCCACGGCAAGCAGAGTCCCGCTGGTGTTGGCGGCGGTGGGCGTGTTGTTTGTGACCTTGACGCCGGCCAGCGAAATTGATGCGGCGGTATCGGCGACCGAGAAGAGCGTGGCAGGATTGCTTTGGCCCCGGGAGATTGCCCCGTCGGCGCAGGCGGGCGTAGTTGTGGAGTCGCAGTTGTAAGTGAGCGAGCCGCCGGTCATCTCGAAGTTGATTTTGCCGGGATTCGTTTTGGCCGTGATTGAGCGAAGGAGGACACCGCGGCCGTTGCCTGCCGAGCCGCTCAGGACGGTGTTCGTGAGGGTGACGGATGAGCCGCCCTCGACGATGGCGGCTTCGGAGTTGGAGGAAATATAGCTGCCGCCCGTGCTTGAGAAAGCGCCCGTGGCGTGGATGCCCGAGGCATGGACGCCCCCCGCGGGCAAAGGCTTCTTTCCGTCCGCGGCCGCGGTCACGGTTACGCTGAGCGCGCTCGATGTGCTGGAGGCGTAAGTACTGTTCCCTCCGTAGGTGGCCGTCAGCGACGCGGTGCCGACGGTGGTGAATGAGGTGGAGAATGTCGCCACTCCTGAAGCGAGAGTGCCGGTGCCGATCGATGAGCCGTTGTTGAGGAAGGTGACGGTGCCGGTGGCGGCCGTGGGGGAGACAGTCGCAGTGAGCATGATGCTGGTCCCTGCTGTCACCGTGCTGGAGGAAGCCGTGAGGGTGGTGGTGCTAGCCGTGGTTCCCGTGGAAGTGCCGTTGGGATTCTGCCAAAAGTCACCGCAGCCTGCCAGCAGGAGCGCAACGGCGAGGAGAACGAAGATGGAGGCTGGTCCGGACTTTCGCATCGCTTCTTTCAGTGTTTCACAAGATTAACCGAATGGACCTGGGGCAGGCGTCAGAGTGGGGACGTGGAAGAGGACTGAAGCGCTCAAGTTTACTTTTGGGCGAAAGGCATCGCATTTCAACCTATGGGAAGATTTCGTCTTGAAAGGGCACGGCTTGAGCCGTGCCGAAGAGATGCCAAGAGAAATCTCGGCCTTCAGGCCCTGCGGGATGGGGTTGAGCCGACAAGAGACATCCCTCCGCGGCTAAAGCCGAGGTCGTTTTAGCATATCGATTGGCACGGCTCAAGCCGTGCCCTTTCAAAGCCATTACTGTTCATGATTCCGACTCCAAATGCGATTGCCTTGCTTTTGGGTGAGGTTCTTCCCTGCCCTGCGGCAACTCCTGCTATTCTTCCCGCGGAATGGATTCTTTGGAGGTCGGCACAATGTCGGAGACAGCTTCTTTCCCGTATGAGACGAGACTGAACATTCTTCATGGGCCGCTGGAACTCATCGACGTGCACGCCGTGCCGGGGGCGAACGACTACAAGTGGTTTAACCAGACACTGTGCCAGGTGAATAGCTCGGTAGTACGCATGGCGGCGATCGAGGGCGAATACCACTGGCACAAGCACGACCAGGACGACGAATTTTTCTACGTCGTCGAAGGCATGTTGCTGATCGACCTTGAGGATCGGACAGTTGAGTTGGGGCCGGGACAAGGGTTGGTAGTGCCGAAGACGGTGCTTCACCGGACGCGCGCGCCCAGGCGAACTCTCATCCTGATGGTCGAGAACGCGGGCATTATTCCGACGGGTAATTGATCGCGAGCCGAACGCAAGACGACCACCCCGAAAGGTGGCCGTTTTTGCTGTTCACTGATCACTGACGACTGATCGCTGCCTTTACCGCTCGTTCTTGCGCCAGTTGATGAGATCGCCGAGCGTGGTGGTGGAGCTGGATACCGGATGCTTGTGGGTGTCCGCCTTGTAGTTCTCGACCTGGGCGCGGCTGGCTTCGTGACCGCTGACGGCGCGCAGGCTGAGGCCCACCTTCTTCTCCTCCACGTTGATCTTGATGATTTTGAAGTCGTGCTCAAGGCCGGTTTCGAGCTTGGATTTGCCTTCTGCGTCTTCCCCGGCTTCGGAGATGTGGCAGAGACCTTCCACGCCTTCCGCGATCTCGACGAATGCGCCGAACTGCGCGGTGCGAAGAACCTTGCCGTGGACCACGTCGCCGACGCGATGGGAAGCGAAGAAGCTTTCCCAAACGTCGGGCTGAAGCTGCTTGATGCCCAGCGAGAGGCGGCGGTTCTGAGGCTCGACGCCGAGGACGACAGCCTTAACCTTTTCGCCCTTCTTGACGATCTCAGAGGGGTGCTTGACGCGCTTGGTCCAGCTCAGGTTGGAGACGTGGACCAGCCCGTCGATGCCGTCTTCGATTTCAATGAAGGCGCCGAAGTCGGTGAGGTTGCGGACGCGGCCTTCGACCACAGTGCCTGCGGGATAACGCTCGGTGAGGTTCTCCCAGGGGTTATCGAGAAGCTGCTTCATGCCCAGCGAGATGCGGCGGTCAGCAGGATTGACGCTGAGGACAACGGTGTCGACCTCGTCGCCCGGCTTGACCAGCTTGGAGGGATGCTTGAGGCGCTTGGACCAGGTCATTTCGGAGAGATGAACCAGGCCTTCAATGCCCTGCTCGAGCTCGACGAACGCGCCGTAGTCGGTGACGGATAGCACGCGGCCATGAACCCGCGCGCCGACCGGGTAGCGCTCCGAGGCGTCAAGCCACGGATCGGGGGTCAATTGCTTGAAGCCGAGCGAGACGCGCTGCTTGTCCTTATCGAACTTGAGAACTTTAACCTGAATTTCATCGCCCACATTGACGAGGTCGCGGGGATGGGTGAGCCGCCCCCAGCTCATGTCGGTGATGTGGAGCAGGCCATCGATGCCGCCCAGATCGACAAACGCGCCGTAGTCGGTGAGGTTCTTCACCGTGCCGGTGAGCACCGCGCCCTCGCCGAGGTGCTCCATGGTGGCGGAGCGCTTGGCGTTCTGCTCTTCTTCGAGCAGCTCCTTGCGGCTGACGACGACATTGCCGCGCTTCTTGTTCAGCTTGATGACGCGGACTTCGATCTGCTGGCCGAGGTAGCCGTCGAGGTTGCGAACGGGACGAATCTCAAGCTGTGAGCCGGGGAGGAACGCCTTGAGGCCGATGTCGACCGTGAGTCCACCCTTGACGCGGCTGACGACCGTGCCCATAACGGGCGTCTTATCGTTGGCAGCCCTCTCGATGGTGTCCCAGACGCGGAGGCGCTGGGCGCGCTCGTAGCTGACCAGGTAGCCGCCCTCGGGCTCTTCGCGCTCAATCACAACGTCAATGACGTCGCCGGGATGAAACTTGACCGCGCCCGTGTGGTCGACGACCTGTTCCAGGGGCACCAGCCCTTCGGACTTCAGACCCACGTCGACGACGAGGTGCTTTTCAGTCTGCTTGAGGACCGTGCCCTGAACCACTTTGTCGCCGTATGCTTCAACGGCAGCGGCCTCGGCGGCCTGCTCGCGCTCGAATGCAGCCAGAGCGGCGGAGAAGTCATCCGGGGAATCGAAAGCGTGGGAAGCTGGAGCAACGGGCTCGGCTTCACTATCGAAGTCGGGGTACTTGCTTTCATCTTCCCCCGTATCAACCTGCGCTGATTCAATCTCGGCGGGAGGCGCGGATTCAGCCTGGGCCTGGACTACGGGTTGCGGGGATTCAAGCTCGGCGGGAGGCGCCTGTTCAGCCTGGGTCTGGACTTCGGGCACGGCTTCCGGAAACGACGGTTCCGGAGCGACCTCTATAGTCAGCTCAGCGGTTGGGGCATCGGCGTCCAGCACGGGTGATTCGGTAATTTCGGCGGTCTCGGGGGCGGACGTGGATTCAGGCGACGACTGGTCAATTCTTGCGAAATGTTCCAGCTCCGTCGCAGGCTCTAGCGTTGGAGTTTCAAATTCGGTGTTCAGGGTTATGCTCTCGGTTTCAGGATTGAGGACGTTTGCCATTGCTGCCAGCTCCGGGATTCCAAGCGCCTGCGTGATTGCGAAACCAGTCGCGGGCCAGCTCCGGCGCCGCGATGGCTGCGGTACAGGGGCCTTTAGAGCCGGGTCCCGCTATCGCGTGTGACGTGCCGGTTTGTTTTTCCGAAGCGACAGCCTTCCCAGCGAAATACGCTGGGATTATTAGCGGCAGGTCTCCTTGGAAAACACCCGGCAGGCAACGGCTTGCTGGAAGCGGCCGCAACTCACTGCTGGAATCCGCGCAGGAAGCTACTCTCCTGAGTGTAACAACCTTGCATAGCAGCGTCAAACGCCGGCGTGCCGCGGCGAAGCGATTTAACTCGCAATGAAAGCTTGAGACTGTAGCTGGGTGGCAGCGGTGTCGAGCTGGATTGCTTCTATACTGGATCGACGCAAGAGATTGAATCGAACGGGAATGAGCCGGAAATGGAAGGGGAGGCACGGGCGATGGATCACTTCTGGACTCCGTGGCGCTATGCGTATGTGACGACGCCCGAGTCGGCGGTGCGGCCGGGAGTGCCGGCGGCGCTGTCCGGTTGGGCAGGAGACCTGGGATGCGTATTCTGCAACCTGATTGCTTCAGTGGATCACGCCATCGCGAACGGAATGAGTGCGGAGATTGCGGACCAGGCGGCGGGACTGGTTTTGCGCGCTAAATACTGCTTTATCTGCCTGAATGCATTCCCTTACACCTCGGGTCACCTGATGGTGATTCCCTTCGCGCACATCGACCGGCTGGCGGCGCTGCCGGCGGAGGCTGCGCATGAGCTGATCGACCTGGCGCAGCGAACCGAGCGAGCCCTGGATAAGACGTACACGCCGCATGGATTCAACTTTGGGATGAATGTGGGCAAGGCGGCTGGCGCTGGGGTGGCGGGACATATCCATCTGCACGCGATGCCGCGGTGGCTGGGGGATACGAATTTTATGACGACAGTGGCCGAGACGCGGATTCTGCCTGAGGAGCTGGATGTGACTTGGCGGCGGATGCGGGAGGCGCTGGGGGTGAATTTCTAGAGCGCTGTTTCGGGAGGTTCTTCGGCAGCGAGCGCGAGGGTAGGCTCGTCGGCTTCGAGGGACCCGAGTAACTTCGAAGACAGAGGTTTGCGGGGCTTTACGCCTAGCTGGCGCAACATCTCTACCTGCCGGATCAAGTTGCCGTCCCCGGTGCTCAGCTTTTTTCTGGCGTCTTCGTAACATGCGGAGGCGTCGCGAAGGCTCTTGCCGATCTGCTCGACGTCGTTGACGAACCCGGCAAATTTCTCGTAGAGCCGGGCTCCGCGGTCCATCACTTCCTTTACGTTGCGCGACTGCGCCTCCTGCTGCCAAAGCACGCTGACGATGCGGATGACATACAGCAGCGTGGTCGGGCCGACAAGTAGAATGCCTTGCGCGTAGGCATCGGCCCATATTTCGGGGTCGCCCTGCAAAGCCAGCAGGAACGCCGGCTCGATAGGCACAAACATCACCACGAAGTCGGGCGACTCCAGGCCCGGGAGGCGATGATAGGCAGCCTTGGTGAGGCCCGCCACATGGCCGCGGACGCTCGCCAGATGCAGCTTGAGAAAGGCGTTGCGATCGACCTCGACCGCTGCGTTCACGTAATCGGTGTAAGCGGTGAGCGAGACTTTGGAATCGATCACCAGATGACGGCCGCCGGGCATGGTCACAATGACGTCGGTGCGAGGAGACTTCGCTCTTTCGCCGTTTTCGCTTTCAACGCCGGCGAAAGTCTGCTGGAAGGTGAACTGTTCGCCCTCGCGCATGCCGGCTTTTTCAAGCAGGTCCCGAAGAATGAATTCGCCCCAGTCGCCCTGGGCTTTGGCGGAGCCGCGCAGGGCTGTGGAAAGGTTGCGGGCTTCCTCGGTGAGTTGCTGATTAAGGCCGCCCAGCGTGCCAATGAGGGTTTCGAGTTTGGTCACGCCGGTTTTCGAGTCGGTCTGGGCTTCTTCAACTTTCTTGCGGAACTGCTCGATCTGTTCGCGGAGCGGCGCAAGAAGGAGTCCGAGACCCTGCTGGCTGGTTTCGGAAAAGGTCTTGGATTTTTTCTCGAGAATTTCACCGGCAAGGGCTTCGAATTGGCTGGCGAGGGTCTTCTTCGCCTCTTCCAGCAAGGATATTTTTTCGGCAATATTTTTGCGTTCGTTGTTGAGGTCGGATTGGAGCTGGCTGACAAGGGAAGCCAGGTCGCGCTCGATTGCGGCTTTGGCCTCCAGTTCTTCGCGGAGCCGGTCGCGCTCGGCTCCGAGATGTGCGAGCGAGCGATCGCGCTCGGCGGCAAGCGACTCGAACCCAGCGCGCAAGGCGGACTCAGCCTGGGTGTGCGCAAGTTGAGCCCGAAGCTCGACCAGATCGGCGGCCAGATCGTGGACGCGGCTCTCCTGCTGGCTTTTTTCTCCCCTGGTGGATAAGGCTCGCAACCAGAATCCCAGCAGAATTCCTGCCAGCGCGGCGACAGCAACGGCAAAGGCCTGCATTCTTGAATTCCCTCTTCGCCTAATGTACGCCTGAAGGCCAGTGGTTTGGCTGTGCATTTCACGGGCGCTTGCTGCAAGCTCGGGTTCACCTGCGTATTTCCTTTGAGCTAAATGAGTTCCCCACAGGCCGACGGCTTTACACCCCCCGGCCAGCCCGATAAACTTGAAACTTCGGGGTTGGGCGCACTTTTTCGCCGCGATAGTTGTGTTTCCCTGCCGCAGGCCGGTATTGTTGGCAGCGGAGCGGAATCGACCTTTGGGCTCCGGAAGATTTTCTATTGACTTGAAAACATACGAGGAGACAGGCTCATGGCCGTTGAAGAGAAAGTTAAGCAGATCATCGTTGAGCAATTGCAGGTGGATGAAGCCGAAGTGACGCCTGGCGCGAGCTTCCAGGAAGACCTGGGCGCGGATTCGCTGGATGTGGTTGAGCTGGTGATGCAGTTCGAAGAGGCGTTCGATCTGGAGATTCCGGACGAGGACGCAGAGAAGATCAAGACGGTGAAAGACGCGATCGACTACATCGAGAAGAACGCGAAAGGCGGCAAGTAGGCTTTGACGCGCAGAGTTGTTATCACCGGCCTGGGGCTGGTGTGCGGTGTGGGGAACACCGCGCCCGAAGTCTGGCGGCAGTTACTGGCCGGGGCCAGCGGTATGGCTCCGATCCAGGGCTTCGATTCCACCGGTTTCTCCACCACCTTCGCCGCCGAGGTGAAGAACTTCGACCCGCTGAATTTTGTCGAAAAGAAGGAAGCGCGCAAGATGGGGCGCTTCATTCACTTTGCCTTTGCCGCGGTGCATGAGGCGATGGAGCAGTCGGGGCTCAAGATCACGCCGGAGAATGCTGAGCGGGTTGGCGTCTTCATCGGCTCGGGCATCGGTGGATTCGAGATTATCGAGCGCGAGCACTCCAACCTGCTGGCCGGTGGGCCGAGAAAGATTTCTCCCTTCTTTATTCCCGCGGTGATCGTGAACATGGCGGCGGGGCAGATCAGCATCCGGTATGGGGCGCAGGGACCGATTTCAGCTACCGCGACAGCCTGCGCCACCAGCGCCAACTCCATCGGCGACTCGGTGCGAATGATTCTGCACGGAGACGCGGACGCGATGATCGCCGGCGGGACCGAGGCTTCGGTAACCGCTCTTTCGGTGGGCGGATTCGCCGCCATGCGGGCGCTCTCTCAGCGCAACGATGAGCCCACCAAAGCCAGCCGCCCCTTCGACAAGGACCGCGACGGATTTGTGATCGGCGAGGGCGCGGGGATTCTCATTCTCGAAGAGCTTGAGTTTGCACGGGCGCGCGGGGCGAAGATCCTGGCCGAGGTGATCGGCTACGGGATGAGCGCGGACGCATACCACATGACGGGCATCGCTCCGGAGGGCGCGGGAGCGCAGCGCAGCATGAGAGCAGCGCTCAAGGATGCGGACATCAAGCCCGAAGAGGTCGGCTATATCAACGCTCACGCCACCTCGACGCCGGCCGGCGACGGCAACGAATCCATGGCCATCGAGAAGGTCTTCGGCGAGCACGCCCTCAGCCACAGGCTCAAGATCTCCGGAACGAAGTCGATGACTGGGCATCTGCTGGGCGGCGCCGGTGGCCTGGAGGCGGGGATCACGGTGCTGGCCTTGCAGAACCAGATGCTGCCCCCGACCATCAACCTGGACAATGTGGACCCGGAATGCAAGCTGGATTATGTGCCCAACAAAGCCATCGCACACAGCTTCGATGTGGCGCTGTCGAACTCGTTTGGGTTCGGCGGAATCAACGCCACGCTGATCATGCGGCGGTGGGCGGAGTAGGACAGCCGGTACACGACAGTTTTTGATTAGGGACGGCGCGCGGCGAAATCGGCCTGCGCGCCGTTTCGCTTTCTGCGTCGCACCCGATTTTTATTCAAATAAACGTCACAATCCGCCCGTCGGGGGTGAAGATGCTCCCGTTCGGGAATTTCAACATCCCGCCCACCAGTTTGCCCGAAGGACGGTTGGCGTCAAAATAGCGCTTCGCGGCCTTGGTCATATTTGCAATCGTTCCGTAGCGTTCTCCGTGCTTTCCGAAGTGATAGGCCAGATTACATGTGAGAGCGTCGAACACTCCTTCCGAAGTATCGATCGCCCCAAAGGTGCCGGCGTTCCAGCACTTGCGGATTTCAGGGGTGAGGGCCCTTTGCATGGCGGTAAGAGCCAACAGACTCTTGCCGCGCTTCACTTCTTCCATGTACTGCGCAAATGCCTTCCTGTCTTGTGGCGACTCCCCGCTGTAAGGGAGGTACTCGATAGGTCTTCCCGGCATCGCCTTTCTCCTTCGAAAATTGCGGGCGACTCGATGCTGGCCCGCGTTTTACAGATTTCCTCAACATGCGGGGTGCCCCATCCATCGAGCGCCTTTTTGCTCGATGGCTGGGAGACCAGAAAGGCCAACCCTTCGCCATCGGCGCCTTCTGTTTTTCCCCATCAGGCTTACATCAGCCCATGATGGCGGCCCAGCCTACGCCTACCAGCGTGATGACAGCCCACCAGCCAAAGACCGCGATATAGCCGGAACTGCGCTTGACGCCGGCTACTGTAGCGATGCCGATACTGAGCAAAACCAGCATCCAGAGGGTGACCGCGTCGAGCGAGGTGGCCAATACATAGAGGGCCTTATTGGTTTCGACGGGATCGAGGAATGCGCCGGCGTTAGTGGGCGCGAAATTTTTGATGTTGAATGACTCGGGCGCTTCGCCTGCATAGATGACGATAACTCCCAGCAAGACCTTGATGACGGCCGGCAACCAGGCATAGAACCACACCGCCATCACAGCGGAGAACTTTGCCTTGCCGCCGAAGATGAAGTTGATGGTGCCGAGCAAAACGAGAGACGCAATGGCCGCGGCAATCACGCTGAAAATCGGACTGGCCAGGAAGATGACCTGCGTGGAGATGGTGGCGATCTTGGCCTGCATGGCCCGCTGATCGGGGGTGAGTTCGGAGAGCTTCTCCTGCGCCTTGGGATTCATCCGTATCTGGTTCTCGAGCGCCTGCGTCATGCCGATTTTCTGTGTGATGGCGCCGAAGAGCATGTACGAGGCGAGGGCGGCGATGATCAGCGGCATCCACCAACTCCGGTTGCCGCGCTTGATGTCTTCAAAGGTTTTTGAGGGGGCGACGAAGGTGTCGGTTACACGCTGAATCTGGGTGAGGCCCGCGACTGAGGCGGCCGCGGACGGAATTTCAAGCTCGCTCATAAGAATTCCTTTCGCATAGCGTGTGAAGGATGGTCTGACGCGGAGCAGGCCGGCGATGGAAGGAAGCGGGCGGCCACGCATGAGGTTTCCATTTGCCCGCGATTGTACCCCTCGACCGCGCTGGAGTTCCAATCAAAATTTTGAGAGTGGGATTGGTTCGCTTGAAGTGGCCGGCGGACGGATGAAACCGAATTGGCGGCCGGGCTGAAGTGGCTATTCGGCTTACACGCCCTGGGCGGCGGATTCGTCGGCGGGAACGGGCCTGTTGCGCCGGGACCTGGAGGAACCGGAGCGGGCCTGGACCATGCGCCGCACGGGGCGCTGCGGAGTGTAGGACCTGTACACGGTGATGTGGAAGCAGGACTGGAGGAATTCTTCTTCTACATCGATTTTGCCAGTGAGTTCCAGGTCGAGGAGCTGGGCGCGCATCCAGGCCATTTCGCGGCGGGAAAGGCCGTCCTTGGCGATGTCGACGGTGGCGCCAGTGAGGTGGGGGCTGACGATATCGCCCTCGGCTGGGGCGGCGTTGCCGTTCACCAGCATGAGGCGCTTCTGGTATTCGACCGTGCGCACCGCGGAGCTGACTTGAAGAGGGCGATGGAAGGCGGCCCGGTGGGCTTCGGCGAGGTCGGCGAGGAAGCGCGCGGTCCAGGGGCGGCAGTAGCGATGAGTTTCCGGAAGGTTGCCGTTGATGCCGAGCGCCGACGAGGTGGGCACGGGGACGAGGAGATGATTGGCGATGCGGGCGGCGAGATCGTCTTCATTTTCAATGCGCTCCAGGCCTTCGGCGGCGAGGCGCTGGTTCTGGCGCTCGAGGGATTCAAGGTTGCCGCGCAGTGGGATGGGCGAGCGGCCGCGGGTGAAGCTGAGAGCGGCTTGCATGGTTTGGGCTTTGTAGCTGGCTTCGAGGGCGGCATCGGCCACGGCGTTCTCCGCGTAGGCTTGTTCGGCGGAGTTGGAAAGGGCCTCGGCGGGAGCATGGAGAGCGTAGGGCTGGCGGATGGGTTGAGGCAGATCGGGCCTGGCTGTGCCGGGAAAGCCGGCACTGGCTGAGAAGGCGCTCGAAGGGGCCGGGCGGGTGTCGGCAGGGCCGTAGGCCACGGGATCGGAAGGATCGGCTGTGGGGGTGGCGGGACCGGCCGGGATCGATGGCGGGTTGGTGGAATTGGGAACAGGGGCCTGGGGAATCACGGAGGCGGTGCCCGAGTACTGGTTCGAGCCGGGGTAGGCGCCGAATGGACGGTAGGACGGAGCCGGCCGGTAGATGCGGGGCGCGGCGGACTTCGCGGTTACCAGAGACGATGATTCAAGACGGGGAATGCGAGTGGTTTGAGGACGGTAGGCGCGGGCGATTTCTGCCGCTCGGCGGTAGCGGCGGTGAGCGGCTGGGTAGCGGCGCAAATGGGCCGACTGCTGAGCCATCTGAGCGCGGATCTTGAGGCCGGCCTCGCGGCCTACCTCTTCCGGGGTGCGGCGACGGGAGGGGGAATCCGCGGCCTCTTCCGATGAATCGTGGCGGGCCGCGCGCGGAGTCGACCTGCGCCGGGCGCTCCGGGGGGCGGCATGATGGCGCAGGGCGGCGGAGGAGGATTTGCGGTGAGTGTGCGCGGTCGAATCCTGGACACCATAAGCCGAGACCGCCAGAGCGGCCAGGAGCAGGACGAAGATGCCGGTCCGGCACATGAGGAAGAGTGCGGACAATCGAGAGCTCCTTCAGTGTAGGTTGACCGGGACCGCTCGCAAAGTGGCAACCCGGATGCGGATTCGTCTGATAATTGGACCCGGAGGGCGGAAGAAGGTTGCGGAAAGCCAGAAAGCGGGGGTTAGTTAGCGACCAGGGACTGCGGGACTGATGGACTGGACTAAGGGACTGAGGGACTGAGGCGCCTAAGTCGGTTTCGCTTGGGCGAGCATGTAGGTTACGGCGGATTCCAGCTCGGATGGAGTTACATCTTCGACTATGCCGGCCTCGCCGATCCCGATGGGAAGGATAAAGCGGCGCACGCCGGAGATGTTTTTCTTGTCGCCGCCTGTGGCTGCGACGAGTTTCTTGGCGCGGAGCTTGAGGGCGGGCAGCGGTCCGTAGAGATGGATGACGCGCTCGAGGCGTTCCAACTGGCTGGCGGAGATGGTTCCGCGGCGGCGGGCGATCTGCAGGGCCGCGATCATTCCCCAGCCGACGGCTTCGCCGTGCAAGAGGGCCTTGTAGCGCGTGACCTGCTCGATGGCGTGGCCCACGGTGTGGCCGAAGTTGAGAATCATGCGCAGGCCGCTTTCGCGCTCGTCCTGGCCGACGACGCCGGCCTTCATGCGGATGGAAGCGGCAATCACGCGCTCGAGAGCCTTGGGGTCACGGGCAAGGATCCGGTCCGAGTGCTCTTCCATGAACCGGAACAGCGAGCGGTCGCGGATGATGCCGGCCTTGACGCTCTCCATGAGGCCGGCCTTGAACTCGCGATCGGAGAGAGTGCCGAGGACGGCAATGTCGGCGAAGACGGCCAGGGGGTGATGGAAGTTGCCGACCAGGTTCTTGCCTTCGGGCAGGTTGACGCCGACCTTGCCGCCCACGCTGGAATCGACCTGGGCGAGGAACGTAGTGGGAACCTGGACATAAGGGATGCCGCGCATGAAGATGGCGGCTACGAAGCCGCCCACGTCGCCGACAATGCCGCCGCCAAAGGCGATGAGAAGCGAGCCGCGGTCGGCCTGGGCGCGGGCCATTTCGCGGGTGAGGCGTTCGACGCTGGCCATGGTTTTACGCCGCTCGCCGGCCTCAAGGAAGAGCGCGATGGGCGGCTCGGAGAAGGAGCGTAGGAATGCGTCGCCCCACAGGGCCCAGATCTCCGGCGAGGTTAGGACGAAGACGCGGCGAGGCAGGCGGCCGGCGGTTTTTTGGATGCGAGTGGCAAGGGACTCAAGCAGGCCGGCGCCGGTGTGGACTTCGTACTTTGCGGAGGGAGTTTCTAGGCGAATGGTTTGCACGGTGATTCAATCGTAATTCAGCTGTCAGCTTCCAGCTTTCAGCCGTCGGCTACGGGGGCGCGCTCGGAGGCTTTTTCGGGTATGCTGCATATATTCTTCTTTTCTTTCGAGGTTTAGTTATGCGAACGAGGTTTGCTTGCGCATTATTGTTTTTGAGTGCGGCTGTCCTGGGTTGGGCACAGACGACTATACCGCCCGCGCCGGCTGCGGCGGGGAACCCTGCGGGGGCTCTTCCGTTGGTGCATTACGCGGGACCCGGAGTGGCTGCGCCAGAGCTAATCCCGTTCGCCGCTCCCGCCGGTGTTTCGGGCCATTGCAAGAAATTTGACGGCATTGCGGAGCTGTTCATGGTGGTCGACAGCCAGGGTGTTCCGCGACAGTTTTTCTTTCTGAGAGCGCTGGGCAATGAATTGGATAGGATGCTGCTCAACATTGCCAATGCGGACCGCTTTAAGCCCGGTACCGCAGATGGAACGCCAGCCGCAGTGGGTGTTTCAGACGAAATTGCGGTGCACGCGTGCGTTGAGGAGAAGAAAGACGCCTCGGGGAAGAAGGGAGCTTATCTTCGTATCCGCTCTTCGCCGGAGCAGAAGTTCACTGTGATGGATGGACCAGTGAAGGTTCCTGTGTTCCCCGGCCACGGCCCCCAAGGCCCGAGGCTGGAGAGCACGCCGCCTGGAGTCGAACACGTGGGCGGGGAGGTGTCGGCTCCCCGTGTGCTGAACAATGTGGAAGCACGTTTCAGCGACAAGGGGCGCAGAGAGAAGATAAGCGGCATATGCATGATCACGTTGATAGTAGATGCGCATGGGATGCCGGATCACCCGGAGGTAAAGAAAAGCCTCGAGCCGAGCATGGATGAGAAAGCGCTGGAGGCTGTGAACCAATACCGGTTTACTCCGGCGATGCGGAAGGGCGAACCGGTACCCGTGATGATCACGGTTGAGGTGAACTTCAGGCTTTACTGACACTGCGATTGAGGGCGAGGGGTTCAACCGGCCCTGTTCGCTCTTCCCTGCTCTTTACTGGTTGCATAGGCAGACGCTGCGGCGCAGACGCCCAGGATCGCTCCAATCACAATCAGAGATGGCACGATGGGGATTTCGATCCAGCGGGCGGCCAGCATTTTGAAGGCTACGAAGGCCAGCAGTGCGCCGAGGCCGTAATGGAGGTAGCGGAGGCGGTCGAGCAGGTCGGCGATAGCGAAATAAAGAGCGCGAAGGCCGAGAACGGCGGCGATGTTTGAGGTGTAGGCCACAAAAGGGTTATGGGTAACCGCGAGGACGGCGGGGATGGAGTCGGTGGCGAAAAGCAGATCGGTAAATTCGACTGCGATGATGACCGGAAGCAGCGAGCCGCGCGCCGGCTGGAGGCGGCGGATCCATTCGGGAATCGCGGTGCGGGCCGAGCCGCCGCGGAGCAGACGCCAGGCGGCGTAGAGCAGGAAGAGACCGAAGAGGATGGTGATCCAGTCGAATCGCTCGAGGAGGGTGACGCCGGTGATGATGAAAAACGCGCGCAGAACGACGGCTCCCCCGACGCCCCAGGCCAGCGCCTTGTGCTGGCGCTGGGTGTCGATCTCAAAGCCCTGAAAGAGCAGGAGGAACACAAAGAGGTTGTCGACGGAGAGGGAGGTTTCGATGGTGTACCCGGCGACGAACTCGAATGCGGGCTGCCGGCCGCGGGTGAGGGCGATCCAAACGGCAAAGGCCAGGGCGGCGAGGACGAAGCCGGCGCTGGCGAGCCAGGCGGAACCCCGGGGGTAGCCGCCGCCGTGATCGGCGGACGGCCCCTGGGATGAAGACCTGCCGCCAGCGACCCGGTGCCACCCCGCGTCGGCAAGCAGGAGAGCCGCCACGACCGCGTGAAAACCAAGCCACCATTGCCAGGAAGCGCCAGCAATCATATGTGGATGCTACAGCACGGTTTGCGCATACAGGAGGGTGTTTTTCCGCTGCGACAGGCACCGATGGGGCCGCCGGCGCATCTGCTAAAGAGGATGGAGGTGCCGGAATTGGGCGAGCTGACAGCACAAGGGAAGACGGAGATTGCGGAAAGCGGAGCGCGGAAGCCGAGGGTGGTGATTGTGGGCGGCGGGTTTGCGGGAATCCAGGCTGCAAAGGCGCTCAAAAATCTGGATGTTCAGGTCACGTTGTTGGACCGCAGAAACTATTACCTGTTTCAGCCGCTGCTCTACCAGGTTGCGCTGGCGGTGTTGTCGCCGGCGGACATTGCCGTGCCGATCCGGGGTATATTGCGGCGCCAGGAAAATACTGAAGTGCTGATGGACGAGGTGGTCGGCATCGACGTCGGGTCGCGAAGGCTTTCGCTGGCCAGCGGAGCCCGGGTCGACTACGACTACCTGGCCCTGGCGACGGGGGCGAGCCACAGTTATTTTGGGCACAGCGAATGGGCGGCAGTGGCGCCGGGATTGAAGACGGTGGAGGACGCAACCGAGATAAGGCGCCGGGTCTTGCTGGCCTTTGAGCTGGCCGAGCGGCAGATGGTGGAGCACGGCTGGCATCCGCCGTTGAATTTTGTGGTGATTGGCGGCGGCCCGACCGGCGTGGAACTGGCGGGGGCAATCAGCGACATTGCGCAGCTTTACATGCGTCATGACTTCAGGCATATCGAGCCAGGGAAGTCGCGGGTGATCCTGATGGACGCGGGAAGGCGGCTGTTGGCGGCCTACCCGGAGGATCTCTCGGCTAAGGCGGAAGAAACGTTGAAGCACCTCGGCGTCGAGGTCCAAACCGGCAAGCAGGTTACAGGAGTGGGGCCGGGATGGGTTGAGGCCGGCGGGGAGCGGATTGAGTCGGCGGTGACGCTTTGGGCGGCTGGGGTAGAAGCCTCTCCGCTGGGCAAAATGCTCGGCGCGCCGACCGACAAGCGAGGCGCGGTGCTGGTGGACGACAGGCTGAATCCGCCCGGGCTGCCGGAGGTGTTTGTGCTGGGCGACCTGGCGCATTTTGAGCAGGATGGCAAGCAGGTGCCGGGAGTGGCGCAGCCGGCGATGCAGATGGGCGACCACCTGGGGAAGATGATTGCGGCCGACCTTGCCGGCAAAAGCAGGCCGGCGTTTCGCTATTTCGACAAGGGCGATATGGCGACCATCGGGCGCATGGCCGCGGTGGCCAAGGTGGAGTGGCCGTTCAAGGCGCACCTGAGCGGGTTTCCGGCCTGGGTAACATGGCTGACGGTGCATATCTTCTTCCTGATCGGGTTCAGGAACCGGGTGTCGGTGTTTGCTGCCTGGATCTGGACGTACTTCACGTTTACCCGCGGGGCGCGGCTGATTACCGGGGATCAGCGGCTGGTGGGGTGGAAGGAGCTGTCGGAGAAGCCAGCGGCGAGTGGACAGCGGACAGTGGACAGCCGCCCGATGGGCGCCGGGGAAGAACCGGCGGCCGCGGGATCGGCAAGCGCGCGGAGCCAGGGATGAGTTCGAGTTACGCTTTGATCGACAATGCGGCCCGTCGCGGGCCAAACGAGCGCGGAAGCCACTGCCGCTAGTCGGTTAAACTGGTAGAGCTATGCTCGATTTGAATTTTGTCAGGGGAAACCTGGCGTTTGTTGAGCGAAAACTGTGCGCGCGGGGTGCTGATCCGGCGACACTTCTGGGGGATTTTCGCGAGCTGGACCGGGGGCGGCGGCAAGCCATTACGGAGTCGGAACAGGCCAAGGCGCGGCGGAATGAGCTGAGCAGCCAGGTGGGCGCGCTGAAAAAGGCAGGCCAGGACGCTACCGCGATAATGGACGAAACGCGGGCTCTTAAGGACAAGCTGGAGCAGTTGGACCGGAGAGCGGCTGAGCTGGACGAGCAGATGCAACTGGCTCTGGCGCGGGTTCCAAACCTGACCCGGGACGAAGTGCCGGCGGGAATATCGGAAGCCGATAACGCAGTCGTCAAGACGTGGGGCGAAAAGCCGGTTCTGGATTTTGAGCCCAGGCCGCATTGGGAGATTGGCGAGGCGCTGGGGATTCTCGATCTCGAGCGCGCGGCAAAGCTTTCCGGGGCGCGGTTTGCTGTTTACATGGGCGCGGGGGCGAGGCTGGAGCGGGCGCTGATCGGGTTCATGCTCGACTTGCACACCCAGAAGCACGGATATACCGAAGTGCTGCCGCCATTCATGGTGAATTCGAAGAGCCTGTTCGGAACAGGGCAATTGCCGAAGTTTGCCGACGACCTGTTTCGCTGCTCGGACGCGGATGCGGAGAGCGCGGCGCGCGGAGAGTTCAAGGACAACGATCACTGGCTGATTCCGACGGCCGAGGTTCCGGTAACGAACCTCTATCGGGACGAGATTCTGGACGAGGCGCGGCTGCCGATCAAGCTGACGGCTTATACGCCGTGTTTCAGGGCTGAGGCCGGAGCGGCCGGCAAGGATACGCGGGGGATTATCAGGCAGCACCAGTTCCAGAAGGTGGAGCTGGTGAAGTTCACGCGGCCAGAAGAGTCCGACGCCGAGCATGAGCGGCTGACCCGGGACGCGGAAGAGATTCTTGAGGCTCTAGGGCTCCCTTACCGCCGGGTGCTGCTGTGCGCTGGGGATACGGGGTTTTCGTCAGCCAAGACCTTTGACCTTGAGGTTTGGCTGCCAGGGCAACAGCTTTACCGGGAGATCTCTTCGTGCTCGAATTTTGAGGCGTTCCAGGCGCGGCGAGCGAATATCCGCTTCAGGCCGGCGGGCGCGAAGGCGAAGCCCGAGTTTCTGCATACGTTGAACGGGAGCGGGCTGGCGGTAGGGCGGACGTGGCTGGCGATCCTGGAGAACTACCAGCAGGCGGATGGTTCGGTGGCGATTCCCAAGGCCCTGAGGCCTTATATGGGCGGATTGGAACGGATAGTGAGGGAGCAGTGATGGCAGCAGAAAGAGCGTACGTGAACCCGGCGCCCGCGAAGCGCGGAATCAAGACGATTCTCAAGAGCTATTTTTACTGGACGTATCAGCGCGGCTCTTTCCACTACGACATCATGGTGACGCTGATCCTGTTATTCATCTTTGTGACGCCCTGGCTTTGGAACTACGGGGCGAAGCCATCGCGGATCGCGGGTCCGGCGCATCCAATTCTGGTGAGCGGGAACGACGGGCGCGGCGTCATTGTGACCGTTGAGGCCGAGGACGTGAATGTGCCGGTGGGCGCGTCGAATGCAGTGGTGAAAAAGGCGCTGCGGGAGGCGATTGAGCCGGTGACCGGCGATGCGGTGTCCGTGGAGCGCTGGGATACGGTTACGGACGCCAAAGGAAACCTGGAGTGGAGGGTTTGGGCGCATCGGTGAAGACAGCGAACAGTGGACAGCGAACAGTGGACAGTGGACAGTTTTAGCGCCCTGCTGTCCACTGTCGACTGTCGACTCGTGCGGTTCGGAAGGATATGGATTTGAGGGTGCTTGATTTTGTGAGGCCTGTTTTTGTGGCCCTGACCATGCTGGCGCTTTTGCCCGCGCGCGCGGCGTTGGCGGCGGACGATCTGGCCTCGGTGCTGAGCAAGCTCGACACGGCTTCAGCCAGGTTTCATACCACTTCTGCGGATTTTGAGTTCGACGCGACGCAGACCGATCCGGTCCCGGATACCGACGTGCAGACCGGCACGGTGTATTACCAGCGAAGCGGCGCGAACTTCCAGATGGGCGCGCACATCGAAAAGGACAACGGGCAGGCGGCGCCGAAGGTGGTGGTGTGCTGCGTGAAGGGTTCGATCCAGCTGTATGAAAAGCTGCCCGACCAGGTAACTACCCTGAGCAAGCTAAGCCAGTACCATGACTGGTTCATGCTGGGATTCGGGGCCAGCGGGAAAGAGTTGCAGGAAAAATGGGAGATCAAGTACGACGGACAGGAGATGGTGGACGGGGTGAAGACGGCGAAGCTGGAGTTGACGCCGAAGGACCCCTCGGTGAAGAAGAATCTGCCCCTGGTGATCGTGTGGATGGATACCGAGCGGGGCATCAGCCTGAAGCAGTATTTCGATGAGGGGCAGGGACAGTCGCGGACCTCGCACTATACGAATATCAAGCTGAATCAGGCTTTGCCGAAGGATGCTTTTACTTTTGCGGCCGATAAAAAAACTACGTATATAAGCCGGTAAAGCGCGACCCCGCCCAGTACGAAGAGCATGGGGAAACACTCCAGAGTGTAGCGGGCTTCGGGAGCTTCAATGGTGAGCAGCAGGGCGCTGCGCAGCAGCATATAGGCCGCCAGCGCAGCCGAATAACGCGGACGCATGCAAAGGCCGGCGAAGGCGAGCAGCAGGTAGATTGCATTGAGCGCCGCCCAGCTCCAACCGAAGCGGGTCTCAGCCATGTGATGGCGGTAGACCCACCAGTCGAGATCGATGGGCAGGTTTTCTATGCGGGGCCGAAGCCACATATCGGCAACCCGGCCCAGAGGCAGCCAGAGATAGTAGCGCATGGGGTGGGCGGCGATGCGCTGGCGGGCAAGTTGGGCAAAGCGGGCGTCGATGGCCGGCGTGATCTCGTAGTTGCCCGCGTTATAGTCATCGGCCAGGGTGCGGGTTTCGGCGTACTGGGCGGGTGAGTCGAAGGCACGGGAGGGTAATGCGGCAACGTCGAGAACGTCGCCGGGGACGTTCCAGTAGATTTCGTCGGTGGTGATGAAGTCCAGCGACCAGGATTTGACCCAGCTTTCCCATCCGGGAGTGGGAGCTTCGTCGGGATCGGTGGCAAGACGCGGGGCAAGAGGCTGAAACACGTGAAAGGTGCGCCAGTTGCGCCAGGTCCAGGCGGCGAATGGTATGAGCACAAGGGCTATGCAGACCAAAGCCATGCGGGCCAGTTTTGCGGGCGCGATTTTGGACGAGGGATGTCCGAAGATGAGCGCAGGCGCGAAGGCCGCGGCGGCCAGCGCACCATCGGGACGCAGCAGCGCGGCAAAGCAGACGGCGAAGGTGAACCAGAGGGCATATTTCCATCGCGGGTGATCGCGGAAGCAGGCCATGGACCAAAGCGCGAGCGAGAGCGCGAAAAGGGAGAGTGTTTCGGACAGCGGAAACGCTGTGTAGGAGGCGGTAAAGGGACACAAAGCGGCAAGCCACAAGGTTGCCCCTGCCGCGCCGGACTGAAATCGAGGCGGGACGATGCGGCGGACGAAACCGGCGAGCAGAAGACAGCCGGCGAGGTCGATGGGGATTTGAAGGCAGGCGGCGGCGTAGTAGTTTTCGATGCCGAAAAGGCGAAAGGCGAGGGCGAGAAAAAGAGGATAGCCGGGCAGCCGGATCAGAGTGGGGTAGACTTCTCCGCTGCCGGTGGTGAGAGCATAGCGGCCGTGGAGGATGAGGTTCTTGGCGATCCCGCCATAGACCAGGCTGTCGCCGTTGGCTTCATAGAGCCAATGAACCATGAACATGCGCAGGGCAAGACCCGCGGCCAGAGGAACGACAATGCCCAGCAGCCTTCTCGCATTGTGACTGAGGCTGCGCGAGGCGGGCGATTGACTCTGGGGAGCGGGTTCCATACGATTCGTACTGTATAGCGTAAAACGTCTGCAAGGGATTTGCGACAATAGCAAAAGGACCGGTGAGGGTTGACGGCTTCGTGAAGGTGAGTTTGTTGAGTAGTTCCAAGAGTAGCGGAGACGACGCCGGTTATGCCTGATCGCCAGATTTTTTACGACCCGGATCGCAGGCGGTGGAAGCGGCTACGCCGCATACTGGACGCGGCGGCGGTGATTTCAACCCTGGTGGTGGTTGGATTCATCTTCAATGTCTTCCGCGGGCAGGCGCTGCCTGAGTTGCTGCTCCCAATTCCCAAACACAATTACCGGGCATTGCCTGACCGCTCAATCTATCTGCGCGCGCAAAAGAGCAAACTGCCGGCACGGCGCAAGACGGGCAGACGGCCATCGGAGATTCCTCTCAACTCCGGCGAGGGACTGCGAGCCGCCTATTACGTGCAGGACGACGCGGCCAGCTACTCATCGTTGAAGGAGCACATTCACCAGATCGACATCCTTTTTCCGCAATGGCTGCACGTGGACGCGCCGCAGGGCACGCTGATGGAGATGAGCGGCGACAACCTGCGCGAAGTTCCGGCCATCGAGGGCAATACGATTCACGATCCGGATAATGGGAGCCGGGTGAGGCGGGTCATCCAGGCTGCCAAGATGGACACCGAGATTTATCCGCACCTCAACAATTACAACCCGCACACACAGAGCTGGGACTCGGATGTGGGAGGCGTTCTGCAGGACGCAGACAAGAGCGCGGGATTGCGCAACCAGATTCTGCGCTTCATGGCGGCGTTCCCGGCATATCGCGGCCTGTCGCTGGATATCGAGAGCCTGGATGACAACGCGCAGCCGGCGTATGTGAGTTTTATCGAAGCTCTCTATGCCGAACTGCACCCCATGAATCTCAAGCTTTATGTGAACGTGGCGGCATCGACCCCGGATGAAGTACTCGAGCAGATCGCCGCCCACTCCGATGGCATTGTGCTGATGAACTACGACGAGCACCAGACCACCAGCGAACCGGGGCCGGTGGCGAGCCAGAGCTGGTTTGTCGACAACCTGCTGCGGGTGCTGAAGGTGGTGCCGAAGGACAAGCTGATCTGCGCGGTGGGCAACTACGGGTACGACTGGACGCTGTCGATTCCCGACCCGAAGGACAAGAAGCACTCCAAGCCGAAGGTATTGAATACCGAGGATCTGCCGGTCTCGGACGCCTGGCAGCGGGCCTCGGATGCGGACGCGGATCTGGACCTCGATTACGACACGCTGAATCCGCACTTTGAATACATTGACGAGGACGCGAACCAGCGGCACGTGGTCTGGTTTCTTGACGGCGTGACGCTGCTGAACGAGCTGAGGGTGGCGCGCTGGATGGGCGTGCAGACATTTGCGCTGTGGCGGCTGGGCGAGGAAGACAGTTCGCTGTGGAATGTGTGGGACGCCCCGCGCAGTCCCGAGTCGCTGCAGGCCCTGGGGCAAGTGCAGCCGGGTCACGATGTGGACACGGAGGGCGAGGGAGACATACTGCGCGTGACCGGTCTGCCGCAGCCCGGCAAGCGAACCGTCACGGTGGATACGGATGAGCCCGACCCGCGCCGGAAGCTGATTGTCGACGAGCACATGGACGTCTATCCCCGCTCCTACACCATCGAGCAGTATGGTTATCATCCGAACGAGGTTGCGCTTTCCTTTGACGATAGCCCCGATCCTGCCTGGACGCCGAAGATTCTTGACATTCTCAAGGCAAAGCACGTCATAGGCACCTTCATGGCGATCGGCTCTGAAGCTGCGCAGCACGTGGGCCTGTTGCAAAGAATAGTGCGCGAGGGCAACGAGATCGGCAACCACACCTGGAGCCATCCGGATATCAGCGAAATCTCAACCCGCCAGCTCGATCTCGAGATCAACCTTACGGAACGGTTGTTTGAAAGCAAGCTGGGCGTCCAGCCCCTTTACTTCCGCCCTCCGTACGATATCGACGAAGAGCCCGACACCGACGACGAGGCCGCGCCCGCATGGCGCATCGAGCAGAAGGGCTACATCATCATCGGCAACAAGATCGACACCGACGACTGGAACGAGCACCCGCGCAAGACTCCGGCGGAGATCACGCAATCGGTGATGGCGCAACTGGAAACCATGAAAGCCAAGCCGCAGTTTCGCGGCTCGATCATCCTGATGCACGATGGCGGCGGGGACCGCTCTTCGACGGTGAAGGCGCTGCCCGTGCTGATTGACGCCCTGCGCGCCAAGGGGTACACCATCGTCCCGGTGTCGGCGCTGATGGGCAAGACCACCGCCGAGGTGATGCCGCCGCTCACCTTCTGGCAGCGCGTCCGCACCATTCCCGACTCCATCGCGTTTTCCGCCTTGGACATCGTCGGAAACTTTATCGTGATGGTGTTTTTTGTCGGCGATATCCTGATGAGCGCGCGGCTGGTGATCGTGGGTCTGTTCGCGATGATCGACCGGCTGCGGAGGCCGCACAAGGTGGCGACAGCAGGATATAACCCCCGCGTCGCGGTGCTGATTCCGGCTTACAACGAAGAGACGGTGATTGTGAGGACGATCCGCTCGGTGCTCAACTCCGACTACAAGAATTTGCACGTGATCGTGATCGACGACGGATCGAGCGACCAGACGGCGGAGGTGGCTGCGGCTGCTTATACGCAGGAGATTGCGGCGGGGCGGGTGCAGGTGTTGTGCAAGCCAAACGGCGGCAAGGCGGCGGCGTTGAATTATGCACTCGACCGGCTGAGCGAAGAGATCTATGTGGGCATCGATGCGGACACCGTGATTGCGCCCGACGCGATCTCAAAGCTGGTGCCGCACTTTGAGGATCCGCGCATCGGAGCCATGGCGGGCAATGCGAAGGTGGGCAACCGCGTGAACCTCTGGACCCGGTGGCAGGCCCTCGAGTACATCACCAGCCAGAACTTCGAGCGGCGGGCGCTGGATCTGTTTCATGTGGTGACGGTGGTTCCGGGAGCCATCGGCGCATGGCGAACCGCGCCTGTGAAGGCTGCGGGCGGGTATCCCTTAAATACGGTGGCCGAAGACGCGGACCTGACCATGAACCTTCTCGAACAGGGGTTGCGGGTGGACTACGAGGATCGAAGCCTGGCGTTTACCGAGGCGCCGGTCGATGCCAACGGGCTGATGCGGCAGCGCTTCCGGTGGTCGTTTGGAACGCTGCAGGCGGTGTGGAAACACCGCGCTGCGTTTATCCGCAACAAGGCGATGGGCCTCTTCGCATTGCCCAATATTCTCGTCTTCCAGATGTTTCTCCCCCTGGTGTCGCCGTTTATCGACCTGCTGTTTGTGTGGGGCATTGTGAACTTCCTCATTAACCTGCATTACCATCCCGAGGCAGCTTCGCCGGCCAGCCTTGAGAAGCTGGTGGCTTACTTCCTGGGCTTCCTGGTGATCGATTTTGTGACTTCGTCGGTGGCCTTCAGCCTGGAGCGGCGCCATCCGGCAAATAAAGGCGACGGGTGGCTGCTCTTCCACATCTGGCTGCAGCGGTTTGCTTATCGGCAGTTGTTCTCGCTGGTGCTGTTCAAGACGCTGAAGCGGGCGATCGACGGGAAGCCTTTTAATTGGGACAAGATCAAGCGAACAGCAAAAATGAGCAAGAGCACCGAGGTGCTGACGGAGACGCCGTGAGGCGCGAGGAGGGGGTATCGATAGCCGGGTGCCGGGTGCCCCATCCATCGGACGTCTTTGTTTTTGTCCGATGGGTGGGAGACCACAGAGCCGGGTGCCCCATCCATCGGACGTCTTTGTTTTTGTCCGATGGGTGGGAGACCACAGAGCCGGGTGCCCCATCCATCGGACGTCTTTGTTTTTGTCCGATGGGTGGGAGACCACAGA
>Ga0302320_10000514_pt1 | contig 92907 bp, 82 predicted proteins | sample Bog_T0_3_FD_202130 | JGI IMG/M metagenome (GOLD analysis project Ga0302320, IMG submission 202130) | Peat permafrost microbial communities from Stordalen Mire near Abisko, Sweden - Bog_T0_3 | ecosystem: Environmental > Terrestrial > Soil > Wetlands > Peat | place: Sweden: Abisko, Stordalen Mire... | reverse complement strand
GAGCCCCAGGGCGTTCGCAGCGGTCACTTCAAAAGAGATGATTTCATGTACGTTCGACTGTCGTCGAGTTTGCGTCTTGACCAGAGTCTATCAAATCCCTGTGCAACGTAGAATTCTCCGGATGATTCGGCGTGCGAGCGGTTAGTCGTCAACTCGGAAGTAACCCCGCCGTGGAGGGGGTAAAGTGCGGGTTGTCTGCAAACCACCCGGAGCTGTCAGCGCCGATCTGGATTCGGTAATGGTTCAGTTTGAATTTCGATAACGATTCGCTCTTCTGAAGGCCCACCTTGCGAAGAATATGAGCGCGGCCAATGCGACGACCACGACCGCAATTGTTTCTTCCTTGAGTCTGACGAGGTGCGGCGAAGGTCCGGAAAATGAATCGTCGGGGACCAAGAAGAGGGTATTGAAGATTACAAATACGGCGTACAAAGACAAAACGACGGCGACCTATGCTGCAACCGAGTGAGCTACACTTTTGATCCTGACCATGTTAAGCCCAGCATACCGTGAATCTGGCGTTCCGGGCGGTTTGTCGCCTATCCGGACATTGTCCCGATTTTCGAGTTCTGCTCGCAATGCCCGTAACTCGCTCGCAACGCAAGAAAGCGGAATTCGTCGCTGGAGTTCCCGATAAGTCACTCGGCACTTTGCATTGGAAATTTTGCGAAGGCGTTCTTCGCCCGGTCCCAGGACTTGCTCTGAGCCAAGCCGAACGGTCTGGCTTTTTTTAGACCTGGGAAGGCACGCACCTGGCTTGTCAGCGAATCAATTCGTCGAGAAGGCTTGCATCCAGGCCGACCTGCCGATAGTGCTTGCGGCACATCTCCAACATGCTGAATCCATCCTCGTAGGAGGCAAAGCGTCCCTGCCCCGACTTATCGAGATAGATCTGGCCGCCGGAGACGACGAACAGCGTCACCATCGGTTCCGGGGAGTCTTCGGGAATGACCAGCGTGTGAGCCTCGCCGGCGGGCTCGAAGACGAAGCTTCCAGGCTTGGCAATCCAGTCATGTTCCAGGTACCGCCAGTGGCCCCGCAGGGTGAAGCCTTGCACGGTGCCAATGTGGTAGTGGCTTCCGATCACCGAGCCGGGAAGAGCTTTGGCCACCACGCTGAATCCGCCGGACGTGACGTTGAAGTGGCATGGCTGGAACCAGACGCCCTCAGAGTACGGAACCCAGAGCCGGTCGTCTTCCATGTCAAGGTGGGCGATGAAGTGCGAGCGGCTCCTCTGGTGTGGCTCGAGGCCATCGGTGAAGCTGGAAAAATCAACAATGGACATATTTTTTCTCCGGGTTGGAATCTCCGTTTTGGGGCTGGCAGTCTTTGCAGAATATACCTTCGGTGCGCGCGGCAAACGATTCGGCGAGTGGCGCCAGAGTCGGACTCGCGGCGCCAGAGTTGGACTCCTTGACCAGCGGGAACAAAGGCCAGTGTTCTAGAATGGTCCGGCTCCAAATAGAGGAGGCAACATGCAATGTGGCTTGCAACGTAGAGGAACACGGCGCGTAATCCTGGCATTCTTCTTGCTTCTTTCCCTTCTGATGAGCGGCATGTCGAGCCGTGCGCAAACCGCAGACGACGAAAGCAAGATCAACGACACCATCGCCAAAATGACCCTGGAAGAGAAGATCCAGATGCTCTCCGGCTCCGGCATGATGGCTTCGGCGCCGCTGGCGCGGCTCGGCATTCCGGCCTTCCGCATGAGCGACGGCCCGGTGGGCGCGCACGTTCCGCCACCCTCGACAGCCTACGCGGCAGGCATCGGCTTGGCGGCAAGCTGGGATCGCGACCTGGCATTGCAGATCGGCACGCAACTCGGCCGCGATGCCCGCTCCCGCGGCGCCAGCTTCCTGCTCGGACCCGGCGTCAACATCTATCGCGCCCCGCTCAACGGCCGCAACTTTGAATACTTCGGCGAAGACCCGTTTCTGGCCGCCGAAACCGCGGTCAACTACATCAATGGCGTCCAGTCGCAGGGCGTCAGCGCCACCATCAAGCACTACGCCGCCAACAACTCCGAGTACTTCCGCTTCACCTCCGACTCCATCGTGGGTGAGCGCGCCCTGCGCGAGATCTATCTCCCCGTCTTCGAAGCGGCGGTAACGCGCGCCCATGTGGGCGCCATCATGGACTCCTACAACCTGCTCAACGGCGAGCACACCACCCAGAGCTACCACCTCAACGTCGAGATCGCCAAGCAGCAGTGGGGATTCGACGGGGTCATGATGTCAGACTGGACCGCGACCCACGACGGCGTGGCCGCGGCCAACGGCGGCCTCGACCTTGAAATGCCCTTCGGCACCTACATGAACGCCAAGACGCTCCTGCCCGCGGTGAAAGACGGCACGGTAAAAGAGTCGGTCATCGACGACAAGATCCGCCGCATCCTTCGCGAAGGCTATCGCTTCGGCTGGATCAACCACGACCCGCTCGACGAGAGCATTCCGCGCTACAACCAGCAGGGCCGCGCCGCCGCGCTGCAAGGCGCGCGCGAGGGCATCGTCCTGCTCAAGAACCAAGGCGCCCTGCTGCCCCTCGACCCCGGCAAGGTGAAGACCATTGCCGTCATCGGCCCGGACGCTTTCCCGGCCATCCCCACGGCCGGCGGCAGCGGCCAGGTTCCCCCCTACTCCGAGGTCAGCGCCCTCACGGGAATCAGCGACCGCCTCGGCCTGAACGCTAGCGTCCTCTATGACCGCGGCGTGCCCCGGCTCTCAGTCCTGGCCATGCACTCCGGCTTCAGCCTCTCTGCCGATGGGTCTTCCCCTGGGCTCACCGTTGAAACCTTCGACAATGACAAGTTCGAAGGCAAGCCCCTCGCCACGCGCACAGAGATGACCGCCAACACCGGCCAGAACCTTCTCGACAATCCCGACATGATGGAGATCTTTAATTTGATGACCGCCGACCAGATGGCGGCGATGATGAACGTCGGCGGTACGCCGCACTTCAGCCGCTGGACCGGCTACTATTCCGCGCGCGAGCAGGCGGACTTCGTGGTCTTCGTCGAAAACCAGGGCAAGTACCGACTCACAATCGACGGACAGACGGTGATTGACCACGTGGAAATTCCCAAGTCCGCGCTTGCCCAAACCGTTGTCCCGCTCGCGCCTGGGCCGCACAAGGTGATCCTCGAAATCCTCAGCGCGCCGCAGTTCGGCGAGGGATCGGTGAAGATCGGCATCGCCCGGGAAGGCACGCTGGTCAATCAGTCGGCCATCGACATGGCGAAGAAGGCAGACGCGGTGATCGTCGCCGTGGGCTACAACGCCGACATCGAGACCGAGGGCGCCGATCGCGAGTTCCAGCTTCCTCCAGGACAGGACGAGCTGATCCAGAAGATCGCCGCCGTCAATCCCAACACCATCGTCACCGTCACCTCCGGCGGCAGCGTGGATCCGTCCAAGTGGATTGACCATGTGCCGGCGCTGCTCGAGAACTGGTATCCCGGCCAGGAAGGCGGAACGGCCCTGGCCGAGGTCCTCTTCGGCGACCAGAACCCCTCCGGCCGCCTGCCCATCAGCTGGGAGCGCAGCCTCAAGGACAACCCCTCCTACCCCTACTACTACCCCACTCCCGGCACCCTCAAGGTTCCCTACGAAGACGGCGTCTTCGTGGGCTATCGCGGCTACCAGCACTTCCACGTCAAGCCGCTTTTCCCCTTCGGTTTCGGGCTCTCCTACACCAGCTTCAAATACTCCGCCCTCCGCATTCAAGCCGGCATGGGAACCGCCAACTACGCAGTCAGTTTCGATGTCACCAACACCGGCACGCGCCCCAGCGCCGACGTGGCCCAGGTCTACGTGGGCGAGGATCATCCCCAGATCCCGCGCCCGCCGCAGGAGCTCAAGGGCTTTGAGCGCGTAGTGCTCGACCCCGGCCAAACCCGCCATGTGACCATTCAGCTCAATGCCCGTGCCTTCACCTGGTACGACGAGAAAACAGCCGCATGGCGCGCCGAACCGGGCAGCTTTACGGTGCAGGTCTGCCGCTCCTCAGACGATCCTCAACTCTACGGAAAGATCAACCTCGAAAAGCCGCTCCTCATGCCGGTCAAGCCCTAGTCCGCACTTCTCTCTAGGCGCGTGAACGAATCCGTAGCGCCTCCTGTCCGGCTGTAGCGTGGGTCTCCCGACCCACGCCGGACACCGTTTGCTCCGTCACGGTTTGTGCAAACGGTATAGATGAACGAGGTTTTGCTCCGGCGGCTTCCTGGCCGCCAGATGCGGCTTGTGTGGCCCGGGCATCATTCACTTGCGACAGGCTGCCAAAGCTCCACACGGTTTCCTTCCGGATCGGTGATCCAGCCGAACTTTCCGAAGTCATAGCTTTCGCGTTTTTCGTCGACGGTGACACCTTCGCCTGTCAAACGGTCCAGCACACCATCCAGGTCGTCCACCTGGAGATTGATCATTGCCTTCTGTGCCGGAGGGAAGTAGTCGTTGTCTTGTTTGAAAAGGGCGAAGACGACCTGAGGGTGTTGCGTCGGCGCAGGAAACGAGAAAGCTCCGTCGGCTTTCACCAGGCCGAGGTGCCGCTCGTACCATTGATACAGAGCTTTTGGATCGTCCGCTCGCAAAAATATTCCGCCGAAGCCAGTGATTGAAGCCATGCAGCCTCCTATTGAGAATCGTTTGACAGTTCAGTATACGGAAGGTCGGGGCTTAGGCCCCGGCCTTTTGATTTATGGGAGCATGGCTGCGGGAGCGCCTGCGGGTTCGAGAGGGGCCTTGCGGCGGAGGATGGCAGCGGAAATGAGAGTAATGATAACGCCGACGGGCAGGGGCTCCATGAAGGTGTAGGCCACGTTGACGAAGGGGTTCTGGTAGAGTTGCTGCGAGTGCTCGATGGCGGCGACCTGCGCGGCGGTGGTGGCGGGGTCAAGTCCCAGGGACTGGACCTTGGCTATCTGCGCGGCCCAGTAGCTGTCCATGAAGTGGGGCATGAATTTGAAGTAGAGAACCTCCCACGTGGCGACGTAGCAGACGGTGGTGATGAGGGCGATCAGGATGCCGCAGGCGAAGGCGCGGCCGAAGGAGATTTGGCCGGTAAGGTTGTTGTCGCGGTAGCTGCGGATGCCGAAGTAGATGAGCATGAACGACGCCACCATCATGGTGTAGCCGAGAACCATGCTGTGGCCGGAGCCGATCTTGCCGGAGAGGAGAAGCGAGCTGTCCATCAGGACGGAGATCATGACTCCGGCGATTAGGCCGAAGATGAGGACGGTTTTCTTCATTTGAGCCTCCTGGTGCGAGTGGGAATGGAGTCACTGTGCGGAGGTTCGGGGCCGGATGTCGTCATCCTTTCGGATGATTTTCTGAGGAATGGAGCGGAAATCATGCTTTCGGGTGACGCGGCTATGGCAACAGCCCCAGTTCTTTGCCGCGCTGGACGGCCTGAGTGCGGCGGGCGGCTCCCAGCTTGTCGAAGGCGCGGGCACAGTGTGTCTTGACGGTGTTTTCGGAAACGAAAAGCTGCGTGGCGATCTCGCGATTGCTGAGGCCGCGGGCGACCAGGGTGAGGATTTCGAGCTCGCGTGCCGTGATGCCCAGGGCCTGTTGTTGGGCCTGCTGGTGGGCCGCATTGTGAGGGAACGCGGCGGGGGCCTCCGCGGGGACAAGCACTTCCCTCACCACGACCGTTTCCCGAATGGTTTCGCGACTGCCGGTTTCGCGACGGCGCGTGATCCTGAGGCCGAGCCAGATGCCGAAGGCAGCGAAGAGGATGGCGACCAGCGCGCCGTAGAGCTCGACCGAGTGCTCGATAACGACGAAGCGGTATTCGGTGTATTGCAGGGTGGCGATGAGGAGGCCGCCGACGAGACCGAAGATGAGGACGTGGCGCTTCATGGTGGGGTTGTGAAGAAGTATATCCCCGCCTGCCCCTGACTCCGCTCACGCCTCAAGGCTCTGGAAACAAATACTCCATGAAGAGTGCCTCCTCAGATGCAAATTTCATAATCGCCTGGGTCAGCTTCAGTCTGACAGCCCGGCCGCTTGCATCGGCCGGCTCATGCAATCCCAACAACCGCCCACGGGGCCCTTCAGAGTGGTCCCTGCGGCGTTTTTCCGGCGCAACAGCCCTTGAAACTTCAATTCTTCCTCAGGACGGGTCAACGTTCCCGCTCAAGTGCCGTCGAATTCCATTGCCTCATTCCATCTCCTTCTTTGGCAATAAGCCGCCGTCTCATCGCTTCCGTTCCTGCGCCCATCCAGCATCTTGCGGTCCACGGTAGCTGCGGCGGAAACTCAGCGCCGCAATCTTCGCAATGCCGAATTTCCCGCATCCCGTTTTTCATTCTGCTCACAAAACCAATTGCTTTCCCGCTTCATTGTGAAAATGTTGAATTCTGACAGCTTCGTCATCTCGTCCCGGTCCAATGGAGAGTAAAAACAGGAGTGAGCGGACCGTGCTATTTTTGATTGCAATTGGAAGCCGCCCCGCGTTCGGCTCTCGTAAGAAAGGGTAAAGGTTACCTGCCATGCGTTCACTCCCTATCGGTGTTTTGTCCGCTGCATTCCTCCTTGCCTCATCCGCCCTGGCGCAGCAGCCGGCCCCGGCTTCCCGCATCCTCAATCCCATCGACGAGAAGCAGCTGGTCGTCCTCAAGGGCACCATACATCCGCTGGCCAACGCGAAGAACGATCGCGGCGTCGCGCCTGAAGACATGCCCCTCGACCGCATCCACCTCGTCCTCAAGCGCAGCAACAGCCAGGAGTCGGCGCTGCATCAGCTCATCGCCGACCTGCACACCCCCGGCTCGTCCAGCTATCACAAGTGGCTCACGCCCGACGAATTCGGCAAGCAGTTCAGCCCCTCCGACCAGGACATTGCCACCGTCGAAACCTGGCTCACCGGCCATGGATTCACCGTCGCCCAGGTCAATCCCGGCCGCCAGACCATCGAGTTCAGCGGCAACGTCAAGCAGTTCCGCTCGGCCTTCCACGTCCCCATCCACAGGTACATGGTCAACGGAGAAACTCACTTCGCCAACGCCGCCGACCCGCGGATTCCAGCCGCCCTCGCGTCCGTTGTGGCCGGATTCGTCTCCCTCAACAACTTCCGCCCCAAGAGCTACGCCAAGTACATCGGCAAGGCCCAATACGATCCCAAAACCGACCACGCCACGCCGGAGTGGACCACCGGCAGCAGCGCGAACCTGAGCCTGGTCCTGTCGCCCGGCGACTACGCCGTTCAATACGATCTCAATCCGCTTTACGCCGCGGGAACCAACGGCGCCGGCCAGACCATCGCCATCATCAACGAATCCAACGTCAACATCGGCCTCGTCAACCAGTTCCGCAGCCTCTTCGGCCTGCCCTACAACCCTCCCCAGGTCATCATCGACGGCAACGACCCCGGTGTCGACGGCATCAACAATCCCGATGGTCCCAACTATGCTTCGGTCGAGGCCTATCTCGACGTGGAGTGGGCCGGAGCCGTTGCGCCCAACGCCACCGTCGATCTGGTCATCGGCGCGGACACGGCTCTGGAGAGCGGCCTGATCCTGGCGGCCGAACATGCGGTCTACGGCAACGTTGCGCCGGTCATCAGCATCAGCTTCGGCTACTGCGAAGCAAACCTGGGCGCATCGGGAAATGCGTTCCTCAGCAATCTCTGGGAACAGGCCGCCGCCCAGGGCGTAACCGTCATGGTCTCCGCGGGAGACAGCGGCTCAGCCGGCTGCGACAACGAAAACTCCGCGGAATATGCCAGCGACGGACAGGCGGTCAACGGTTATGCCTCCACTCCCTACAACGTCGCGGTCGGCGGCACCGACTTCTACTACGGCCCCGTCAGCCAGGGAAAGCCAGCCTTCGAAGCCCAGATCGCCAACTACTGGAACGAGACCCCCAGTAACTCCACACCGGCGGTTTCCATCAAGAGCGTCATCCCCGAGCAGCCCTGGAACGACAGCCAGTATGGCGCTACCCTTGAGACGCTCTTCCAAGGCACTTCGCCGCTCTCCTACACCGACATCGTGGCCGGCAGCGGCGGCAGCAGCTCGGCCTACACCGCCAAGCCCGCCTGGCAAACCAACTTTGGCGATACCGTGCGCGACATCCCTGATGTATCTCTGTTCGCTTCTCCCGGATCCAACGCCAGCTTCTATCCCATCTGCGCGGTCGATGGCGACTGCCAGCCAGTCTCCAGCGGCACGGTGCAGATCAGCGGCGTCGGCGGCACTTCTGCCTCCTCGCCCGCATTCGCCGGCATCATGGCCCTCGTCAATCAGAAATACGGCCGCCAGGGCCAGGCCGACTTCGTCCTCTACCCGCTCTCCAAGCAGGTTCCCAAGGCCTTTAACGACGTCACTGCGGGCACCAACACCGTCCCCTGCGACCTGACCGACTTTACCACCAACTGCGTGGCCGCCCCGAATCCCATCACCCTCCAGACGCAGGATTCCTTCGGCAACACCATCGACATCCTCGAGGGCATGATCGGCAGCGGAGCCGAGGCCTGGTACAACGCCGCGGCCGGCTACGACGAGGCCAGCGGCCTGGGCACCGTCGACGCCAATGAACTGGTCACCAACTGGAACAAGGTGTCCTTTGCCTCCGCCACCACCACGCTGACGCCGACTTCGGCGACGACGTTCAACCACGGCACGGCGTTCACCTTCGACGGGACTGTGAAGGCAGCCAGCGGTACACCCACCGGCGACGTGGCGCTTCTAACCGATAGCACGGAGCCGTTGCAGCAAGGACAGGCGTTTTACACGCTGAGTGGCGGAGCCTACTCCGGGAGCATCGCCACGCTCCCAGGCGGTACGTACAACATCTGGGCCAACTATGGCGGGGACGCCAAGAACGCACAGAGCTCGTCGACACCCGTCTCCATCACCGTCAATCCAGAGACCAGCGGCGTTTACTTCTCGTTGCAAACCGGCCGCTCGCCGAACAACATCGTCTACACGTCCTCATCCAGTCCAGGGCTGAGCGTAGACTACGGCACGCAACTTCAACTCAGCGCGCAGGTGGCGCCCAGTGCCGACGTTGCGACCTTGGCCAGTTGCGAGATCACCAACGGCGCGGTCTGCCCGACGTTCACGATTCCGACAGGAACAGTTCAATTCAAAGATGGCGCGACAGCCCTCAAGACGGCGTTGATCAACGCCGAGGGCGACGCGGAGTACAACGCGCCGTTCGCGGTCGGTGCGCATTCGGTTATCGCCAGCTACGCCGGTGACAACAGTTATGAGGCGTCCACGGCCGCACCGATCGCTTTCACGGTGATCAAAGACACGCCCACGATCGTCCTGAACGCCTCGGTCGTAGATGGCAGCAACGGTGACTACGTCAACGGACCGGGCCAGCCGACGGTCATCACAGTTTCTGTGGAGGATACGGCTGAGTACAACGCGTATTTGCCTTCGCCTGCGTTGCCGCCAACCGGAACCGTCACGGTGTCGGCCAACCCCTCGCTCTCCGGCTTCTCCGGGACGGCAAACCTGAGTTCTTCCGTCGATCCCGCCTACGGGGCCGTCGAGGGCGTGGCCACCTTTATCGTCCCGGCCGGATCCATCAACAGCAGCTTCAGCCTCTCTGTCACCTACAACGGCGACACAAATTACAATTCGACCAACCAGCAATTCATCGTTCCCATCGAGACCACCAGCGGCGACGGCGGGCTCACGTCGGCCATCACCGCAACCATGTCCGGCTCCATCTCGCCCACCACCAGCGCCACCATCTCGGGCACGGTCACCGGTCAATCCGGCAGCCCCGCGCCCACCGGGTCTGTCTACGTTTACTCCTCCGGATACTATCCCACGGGCGTCAGCGTCGTCGCGGGCACAGGGGACACGTCAACCTACAGCATCACGCTCAACAGCCAGAACCTCTTCCAGGGGTCGAACCAGATCACAGTCCAGTACTTCGGCGACAGCATCTACAACCCCGCGGCCATCGCGCTGAGCACAGCGCTCTCCAACCCGCTCTCCGACTTCACCCTGATCCCGCAGACCTCCATCGTTCCCATCAGTGTCAGCGGAGGAGCCAGCACCGGGACATCGGTCATCAGCCTTGCTTCGTTGAACGGCTTCAGCGGAGCGGTCAACCTTACCTGCACCGCCGCTGCAGGCGTCTCCTGCTCCATCTCGCCCACGGCTCCAACCCTGAGCAGCGGCTCCAGCGCCACGGCCACGTTGACCATCAACGCCACTGCGGGCTCGCCTAACCTGAGCTACAACATCCTGATCACCGGCAAGGACTCGACGGGCGCCTATGTCCACACCACGGCCGTCGAAGCAGTGGTGACCGGCTCCTCCGTCACGTCCAGTTTCGGCCTCGTCGCCACCCCCACAAGCCTCTCCATCGCGCAGGGCGCCACCACCGGCAACACCTCCAGCATCGCCGTGACTCCGATCAACTCGTTTACCGCGACCGTCGATCTGACCTGCGCCGTGACCACCACCATTGTCGGCCCGGCGAGTGAAGCCACATGCAGCATGGCTCTGCCCTCCTCCGTGACTGGCGGCTCGGGTACGGACGTGCTGACAGTGACCACAACCGGAACCACGTCCCCCGGACCCTACACGGTAACCGTCACCGGAACCTCCGGCACCGGGGCCTCGATGATCACGCAGACCGCGGTGGTGAATGTAACGGTCAACACAGCGGCGGCCGGAACCTTCTCCATGACCCCAACCCCAACCTCCATGACCTTCACGGCCGGCGCGACCTTAAACAACACATCTCTCGTCATGTTGACGGGAGCAAATGGCTTCAGCGGCACGGTAAATCTGACCTGCGCCATCACTCCCACGGCCGCCAGCGACCCAGGCACATGCAGCCTCGCCGCGTCCTCCGTCACGGTCAGTCCCACCATGATTCCATCGGTGGTGGTCACGGTCAACTCCACGGCAGCGACCACGTCGCAGAACGAAATGAAGCATCTGTTCTGGCCGTCGGCGGGTGGTGCGACGTTGGCAGGATTGCTTTTCTTTGGCCTTCCCAAGCGGCGTCGCAACTGGCTGGCGATGCTGGGTCTGCTGGCGGTCTTTGCCGGCCTCGCCGGAATGGGTTGCGGTGGCGGCGGAGGCGGTGGTTGCACCAGCAACTGCGGCGGCGGAAACCCCGGCACCACGCCGGGTGCATACGTATTGACCGTGACCGGTACCTCGGGAACCGGGGCAACCGCCATCACGCAGACGGCCACGGTGACCGTGAACATCAACTGACCCATTGAGAACCGTCGCAGCGCCGGCCCTCCCTTTATGGAGGGCCAGTGCGTCTCCGTCCCGGTCAGATCCGCCGTTTATCCCCGAGAGATGAATCGCAGATAGCCCCGGGGAAAGCGAAACCCACCCCTTGATGAGCATCCCAGTCGAGGCCCGCGCTGGAGGGGCGGGACCAACCGCGCCCCACCCTCTGCATGCCATCAATCCGGCAACGCCGCCCAAAATTCTTCCCTTGTATTTGCAGATTATCTCGCTTCTTCGGCGCACAATGATTCATGTGTGGGACGGGAATGAAAAACTGCCAGAGCAATCGATCAAAACCCTCCCGTTTTAGCCTCCAGGAACTGCTACATAGGGATACCCCCTCCCCCCCTTTGGCCACATGTCAATGAAAAATAAGATGTTACATGCAGAATCGGGCAAGTTGACCCTCTAAATAAAAGACTTACGTCATGCAATAATTCGCCCCATTCACCGATCTAAAGGACTTACGAGCAAACGGCCTTGACGGAAAAAACGCCAGAATCCAGCTGCTTTCGGGCAGCAAAAAGCGGTAAAGGAGTGATCCTTTACCGCTCTTGCGTGGGCGGGGAAGCCGATTTCGAAGCCGCTATTTGCTCAGGCTGTCCAGCGCCAGGTTGAGTTCGAGGACGTTCACTCGCGGCTCGCCCAGGATGCCGAGCTGGCGCTTGGCCGTGTGCTCGTCGATCAACTGGCGGATGCGGTCTTCACTCTGGCCGCGCGCCTTGGCCACGCGCGGAATCTGGAAGGTCGCCGCGTCCGGCGTGATGTCCGGATCGAGCCCCGATCCTGATGTCGTCACCAGGTCGATCGGCACCGGTTTGCCGGGATTCTCCAGCGCCAGCTTGTCGATCGACCCCTGAATCCGGTCCACCAGCGTCTTGCTTGACTGCGCCAGGTTGGAGCCGCCAGAAGACGTCGCGTCGTAGCCATTGCCAGCCGCCGAAGGCCGCGGATGGAAGTACTTGTCCGAGGTAAAGCTCTGCGCCAGCAGCTCCGAGCCGATAATCTGCCCGTCCTTGAGGATCAGGCTCCCGGCCGCCTTGTGCGGGAACAGCGTCGCCGCAATGCCCGTCACCAGCAGCGGATAGCCCAGACCCACCAGAACGGTGGTCACAATGGTAAATCGTATTGAAGTTCTCCAAACGGAATGCATTCAAATCTCCTTGCTAACCACTAACCACTAACCACTAATCACTAATCACTAATCACTAATCACTAACAACTAACCACTATGTAAGGTGCAGCGCCACCAGACACAGGTCGATGGCCTTGATGCCGATGAACGGAACGATGATGCCGCCCACACCGTAGATCAGCAGATTGTTGCGCAGCAGAATTTCGGCCGCCTTCGGTTTGTATTTCACGCCCTTCAGCGCCAGCGGGATAAGCGCCACAATGATCACCGCGTTGAAGATGACGGCGGAGAGAATGGCCGAGTTGGCAGTAGCAAGGTGCATAATGTTGAGCACCTTGAGAGCCGGAAAGACGGCCATGAACATGGCCGGAATGATGGCGAAGTACTTGGCTACGTCGTTGGCGATGGAGAAGGTGGTCAGCGCGCCGCGGGTCATCAGCAGTTGCTTCCCGATCTCCACAATCTCGATCAGCTTGGTCGGATTCGAGTCCAGGTCGACCATGTTTCCGGCTTCTTTCGCCGCCTGCGTGCCGGAGTTCATGGCCACGCCCACATCGGCCTGTGCCAGCGCCGGCGCGTCGTTGGTGCCGTCGCCGGTCATGGCCACCAGCTTGCCCTTGGCCTGCTCGCGCTTGATCAGGTCCATCTTGTCCTTGGGCTTGGCCTCGGCCAGAAAGTCGTCCACGCCGGCCTCGCGCGCAATTACCGCCGCCGTCAGCGGGTTGTCGCCCGTAATCATGATGGTGCGGATGCCCATGGCGCGCAGCCGCGCCAGCCGCTCTTTCAGGCCGCCCTTCACAATGTCCTTCAGGTGAATGACGCCCAGAGCGGTTGCGTTTTCAGCCACCACCAGCGGCGTGCCGCCCTGGCGCGCAACCTCTTCCACATAGTCGCGCACCTTCTGCGGCAATTGCGAACCCTGCTCCTCAAGAAACCGTGAGATCGCGTCCACCGATCCCTTGCGGATCAGTGTTCCCGGCAGGTTCACGCCGCTCATGCGCGTCTGCGCGGAGAAGGGAACGAACTCCGCGTGAATCCCGCCCAGGTCGCGCCCGCGCAGGCCGTACTTCTCCTTGGCCAGCACCACGATCGACCGCCCTTCAGGGGTCTCGTCCGAGAGCGACGAAAGCTGCGCCGCGTTGGCCAGCCGCTCCGCGCTTACGTCCGGCGCTGCCAGGAACTCCGTGGCCTGACGGTTGCCCAGCGTGATGGTTCCGGTCTTGTCCAGCAGCAGAGTATTCACGTCGCCCGCCGCTTCCACGGCGCGTCCGCTCATGGCCAGCACGTTGTATTGCACCAGCCGGTCCATGCCGGCGATGCCGATGGCCGACAGCAGCCCGCCGATGGTGGTCGGAATCAGGCACACCAGCAGCGAAACCAGCACGAACACCGTCTGCGGAGCCTTCGAGTAAATCGCAAACGGCTGTAGCGTGACCACGGCCAGCAGAAACACGATCGTCAGTCCGGAGAGCAGAATCGAGAGCGCAATCTCGTTGGGCGTCTTCTGCCGCGTCGCTCCTTCCACCAGCGCGATCATGCGGTCGAGAAAAGTCTCGCCGGGATTCGAGGTGATCCTCACCTTGATCCAGTCCGACAGAACCTTGGTCCCGCCGGTCACAGCCGAGCGGTCGCCGCCGGCTTCGCGGATCACCGGGGCTGACTCGCCGGTGATGGCCGACTCGTCCACCGACGCCACGCCTTCAATCACCTCGCCGTCTCCGGCAATGTATTTTCCGGCGACCACGTAAATCACATCCCCGGCCCGTAGCAGTCCGCTGGCAACCTCTTCAAAGCCGCCATCCGCGGCGTAGCGCTGGGCGATGGTCTCGCCCTTGGCCTTGCGCAGAGTGTCGGCCTGGGCCTTGCCGCGGCCCTCCGCCATGGCTTCGGCAAAGTTGGCGAACAGCACCGTGAACCACAGCCACAGGGTGATCTGGAGGTTGAAGCCGAACCCGGGGCGATGGTGGACGGTGTTGTCGATCAGCAGCGCCGTGGTCAGCACACTGCCCACCTCCACCACGAACATCACCGGGTTCTTGACCATGCCGCGCGGATCCAGCTTGCGCACCGAGTCGAGCAGTGCCTGGCCCATGATTTCCGTATTCCAAAGCGATTTTCTCTCAATCATGATTGTCCGTTCCGTCGATTTCCGATGCGGTTAGAAAACCTGACCTGCCTTGAGCAGCAAGTGTTCCAAAATCGGCCCCAGGCTCAGCGCCGGGAAGAAGGTAAGCGCGCCCAGAATCAGAATCACGCCGATCAGCAGCACCGTGAACAGCGATCCGTTCACCGGGAAGGTTCCGGGCGAGGGCGGCACGCTCTTCTTCATCGCCAGGTTGCCGCCCAGCGCGATCACGGGAATCATCATCAGGAAGCGTCCGCCCAGCATGGCCCAGCCCATGGCCACGTCGTACCACCAGAGCGTTGTCGGATTGACGCCGGCGTTGAGCCCCGCAAAAGCCGATCCGTTGTTTCCCACCGCCGAGGTATAGGCGTAGAGGATCTCGGTCAGCCCGTGCGGCCCCTGATTGGTGAGGGCAGTCAGTCCGACCGAAGGCCAAAGCACAAAGACAGCCGTCAACGTAAGAATGATGAGCGGAAAAATGAGCACGTAAAGCATGGACATCTTGACGTCGTAGGATTCGATCTTCTTGCCCAGATACTCCGGCGTGCGGCCCACCATCAGGCCGGCAATGAAGACCGAGAGCACAACGAAGATGAGGATGCCGTACATGCCCGCGCCCACGCCGCCGAAGACCACCTCGCCGAGCATGATGTTGGTCAGCACCACCATGCCTCCGAGGGGCGTAAAGCTGTCGTGAACCCCATTGACAGCGCCGCAACTGGCATCGGTAGTGATGGTGGCGAAGAGAGCCGATTCGGCAATGCCGTTGCGCACCTCCTTGCCCTCCATGTTGCCGCCCGGCGCAGTTGCCGTGCGGGCTTGTGCGGCTCCGTGAATCAGCGGATGAGCCTGCGACTCGGCCCAGTAGATCGTGGAGAATCCCGCTGCGAACAGCACAAACATCGCCGCCAGAACGGCCCATCCGTGGCCGGGCGAGCCGGTCATGCGGCCCAGCGTGTAGGTCAGGCCGGCGGGAATGATGAAGATCGAAATGATCTGAAGGAAGTTCGAAAAAGGCGTGGGATTCTCGAACGGATGGGCGCTGTTGGCGTTGAAGAATCCGCCGCCGTTGGTGCCCAGCATCTTGATGGCTTCCTGCGATGCCACCGGCCCCTGCGCAATGGTCTGCACCTGCGATGGCGATTCCAGCGGATGCGCCGTCGTATACGCGTGCAGGTTCTGCGGCACACCCTGAGCCACCAGCAGCAGAGCATAGACAATCGACGCCGGAATGAGCACCCAAAGCAGGGACCGCGTCATGTCTACCCAGAAGTTGCCGATGGTGGCCGAGGTGGTCCGCTTGATGCCGCGAATCAGGGCGATCGCCACCGCGATACCCGAAGCCGCCGACCAGAAGTTGTGCGTCGCCAAGCCGGCCATCTGCGTCAGATAGCTCATGGTCGTCTCGGGCGTGTAGAACTGCCAGTTGGTGTTGGTGGCAAAGCTGGCTGCGGTATTCCAGGCCAGGTCAGGCCCCACGTTGGCCAGTCCTTGCGGGTTCCAGGGCAAGTGGGCCTGCAACCGCTCGATGGCGTAGGTCGCCACCACCGTCACGGCAGAGAAGCCCAGCATGGCGAAGGCGTATTCGCGCCAGTTCATCTCTGCGGCTGCGTTGACGCCGGATAACTTGTAGATGAGCCGTTCGATGGGCCGCAGGATCGGATCCAGCCAGGTCCGCTCGCCTTCGAAGACGCGAACCAGATACGCGCCCACCGGGCGAACCGTTGCCAGCAGGACGAGGGAGAAGAGAGCAAACTGCAACCAGCCATTGGCGGACATGTCAGAACTTCTCCGGGAAGAGCAGGGTAAGGGTCAGGTAGGCCAGCAGCAGGACAGACAGAATCAGCGCAACCACGGTGATGACGTCGACGTGCATGGCGGTTACCTCAACTTCTGGCAGGCCTTGACGTAGAGAAACGCCAGGGCGAAGAAAATAGCCGTAAACAACAACATCGTAAGATCTTGCATTGCAGGCCTCAGATCTACATTGGCGCGGCGCATCCTGGGTCAACCCAGAACTCCCGCACCTGATTCATCTTGGCTCACGCCGGATTTTAGTCGCGAAAGGATTTTCTAAGTAAAACGTAAGGGTGAGAGAACGCCGCGGGGAAAACCGGGATAAAGTCGGGAGAATTCCCCGGAAAGACTAACCAGGATAGTAAACAGTGCCTCTCCAGAGATCGTGCGGTCGTTTATTCCTCATTCCCGCTCCAGCCCTCGGGGATGAACCGGTAGCCCACCCAGGGCTCGGTCTGGATGTACTGCTTGCCGGTCTCGGCTTCGAGCTTCTTGCGCACCTGGCCGACAAACACGCGCAGATACTCCGGCTGGTGAGCTGACTGCGCGCCCCACACCGAGGTCAGCAGCGCGCGATGGGTCATCACCTTGCCGGCGTGCCGCGCCAGGTGGATAAGCAGGTCGAATTCCTTGGGCGTCAGGTGGATGGGCTTGCCCAGAACCGTAATCGAGTGAGCGTTGGCGTCGAGCACAAAATCGCCTGCCTCGATGGCGGCTGCTGTCCGTTCCGGGGCCCGACGCAGGTGGGCGCGCACCCTTGCCAGCAGTTCCTGGATCCCGAACGGCTTGGTCACGTAGTCGTCGGCCCCCGCGTCCAGAGCCTCCACCTTCGAGCGTTCGTGGTCGCGCACGGAAAGTACAAGGATCGGCGTAGAGGCGCGCACGCGGATGGCGCGCGTGACCTCGACGCCCGACATCCCCGGCATCATCAGGTCGGTGATGACCAGGTCGGGGGTCCAGTCGCGGTAAAGCTGCAAGCCCTCCTCGGGATCGTTGGCGGTGCGGACATCGTAACCCTGCGCGGAGAGAGCGGCGCGCAGCACCCGCGTGATCTGCGGTTCGTCGTCAAGTATAAGAATTCTGCCGGGCATGATGATCTTCTTCCACCGGAAGATTACATCATCGGGCGTCGCGGGTATGATTTCTGCAGATGAAGATCAGGGATGGGCTCACCGAATCGCGGGGGATGGTTCACTGGATCGTCGCCACTCTCATGGCCGTTGCGACGACGGTTGCGCTGGCCGGTCTGGGGGCTAATTCGACCGCCGCCGGCATGGTCTTTGTCGTGCTCGTTGTCTGGTCTGCTACCCAGGCAGGAATCTGGCTTTCGCTTTACGTTGCGGTGCTGTGCGCTCTCTCCTTCGACTACTTTTTTCTCCAGCCGTATCACACCCTGCGGTTGGCCGGCGGGCAGGAGTGGGTGGCCATGTGTTCCTTCGTTGCCTGTTGTCTCGTGGTCAGCCGGGTGGCGGAGCAGGCGCGGCGGCAGACTCGCCAGGCCGAACAGCGCCGCGAAGACGTCGAGCGGCTCTACGAGCTGAGCCAGGAGATGATGCTGCACGAGGATGCGGCAGCGCTGAACCAGGACCTGCCGCGCCTCATTCAGCGTATCTTCGCTCTCGACGCCGTGGTCCTCTATGTCTGCGATCAGGATCGCTTCTACGGCTCCACGGCCGATGTGCCTGCCAGCGTGCAGGCTGGCCTCAGAGCCATGACGCAGGGCCAGAATCCCACCGTTTTCTTGCACTCGGGCTTCCACACCATGACGCTGATGCTCGGCATGCGCCCGGTGGGGGCTTTGGGCTGGCGGCCGGAGCAACTCTCGCGCGAGGTGGCCACGGCGGTGAGCGCGCAGGTGGCCATTGTGCTGGCCCGGTCCATCGCCATCGAGGCCACGGCGCGCGTCGAAGCCGCCCGCGAAGGCGAGCGCCTGCGCACCGCGCTCATCGACTCGCTCACCCACGAGCTGCGCACCCCGCTCACCTCCATTCGCGCCGCCGCCACAACGCTGCTGGAGGCCCGCGGCCTCGACGAAGCTGGCCGCCGCGACCTGGCCGCCATCGTGGACGAAGAGGCCTCGCGGCTCGATCTGCTTATCGGCGAAGCCGTCGAGATGGCTCAGATCGATGCCAATGTAGTCGAAGTGCATGCGGTCCCGCAGCATGCGCGCGCGCTGCTCGATCAGGCTGTGGAGGAGTCGCGCAAAACCCTGGCCGGGCACCCCGTGAGCGTCGAGGTCGAAGGCGACAATGCGCCTGCCTGGTTCGATCCGCATCTGCTGGGGCGTGTCTTGCGCCACTTGCTTGAAAACGCGGCTCGCCACACCCCGCAAGGCAGCCGCGTCAAGTTGAAAAGCTGGCGATCCGCGGAACGGCTCGAATTCAGCGTGGAAGACAACGGCCCCGGCATCGATTCGCTCGACCTGCCCCTGATCTTCGAGAAGTTCTACCGCGGCAAGCGTAGCGCGCACAAGGGCAAGGGGTCGGGGATGGGTCTGGCCATCACCCGCGCCATTCTGCTTGCCCATGGCGGCGGTATCGAGGCTCACAGCGCGCCGGGAAAGGGAGCCGGCTTCCGTTTCTGGATTCCTCTGGTAGAGAAGGAGCCGGTCAAGCCGTTGCCGGGCGAGCTGCCCAAAGTGCCGGTTCTCGCGGTGCGGGAAGCTTCAACGCCGCAGGAGCCCTTGAAAAACAAGCGGGTTCGTCTGCGCAGTGCCGGCGAACCGCAGCCGGAGCAGGCAGAGCCGCGCTCATAAGACTCCGTCATCGGCACAGGCCGCGGAGAAACTCGTACCGCCCGTCCAGACCCCGAATTCTCGGTTGTCGCGCCGTCGGTGAGAGATGCAAGCTAGAAGTTCACGTCCAGCGGCACGTTCGCGGTGGCGCCGGCCCGCGGATAGGCCACGGCGATGCCCTGCTGCGTGCGCGCGAATACCGGTCCCGCACTGGTATAGGCGTCGATCTCATAGCTCAACGCTGCGCCCGCATCCCGGTCTGCCACATTGAAGGCGAACGGTGTTGCCACCGTGCAATTGGCCGAGGAGTTGGCCACGCGGGCGTATCCGGTCGAGCTCTCGGCCACGGCCTCTTTGCGACGCATCAAGTGTTCGATGACCGAAATGTTGGGCGTAACCCTGGCCTTGCAGGCGATGGTCGCGCCATCCGGCACGGTGGTCGGCGTATTCACGTGGAAGGTAACCGCATAGGCTCCTGCAGCGGCAAGCGGCGTCGCGCCGCCGTTTTGATCCGCGGCGCTGCCCACAAATACGGCAGCAGATGCCAGCAGAACGATGGGCAATATCCGGGATGAGCGGAATCGATTCATAGTACCTCCGTAGCCAGTTGCAAGGGTGTACGGAAGAGTATGCGGAAAAAGGAGAGAAAACCCTATAGCACAGACGGGTGAGAGTCGCTTCCACCTCCGGGGCAGGGCAACGCCGGAGATCCTGTTTGAGGCCTGCTTACTCCGGCTCCCCGCTCCAGTCGCAGGCAATCTCGCGCCGCTCCAGCGAGCTTTGCCCGGCCCACTCCAGCAGGCGCGCCACGCGCCACGCCGCCAGGGCGGGCACCGGTGCGCGCGATTTACCAAGCAGCGCATCGCGGACACCGGCGTAGAAGAGCCGGTAGTCGCCGGGAATCGGTTGCACAGGCCGGCTGACCACGCCGCCGTCGACATCGACGTTCAAAGTGCCCCAGTCGTGCGGCGATTCCTGCACCCACGGCCCGTCGCCGATGCGGGTGATCTTGCTCAGCGCAGCTTCCTGCGGATCAAGCCCCCACTTCCAGTAGTTTCCCTTCGTCCCACGCAGGTGAAACCGCGGCCGCGCCAGCGACGAAAGCACGTTGGCCGAAAGCGCCACCGTGAACCCCGCATAGCGCAGGCGCATGGTGAACGAGTCGCTGGAACTGCTGGCGTCGCCGTCGCGCTCGCGCGTCACCTCGGCGCTCACCGCCTTGGGTTTGCCGAACAGCGCCAGCGCCTGGTCGCCGAGGTGCGTCCCGATGTCGAGAAGCATCCCCCCCTGTGCCGGATCGTCCTTCCAGGCCCGCGCCCGCAGCACCGGCCGCCAGCGGTCGAAGGTCGATTCCAGATGCACGACGCGTCCCACCGAATCCTCGCGAACAAGCTTATAAAGAGTCTGAAAATCGCTGTCCCAGCGCCGGTTATGAAACGGAATCAAATGAACCCCGCGCGCCGCGGCAAGCGCCATCAACTGCGCAATCTCGGCCGAAGCAACAGCCGTGGGCTTGTCCACAACTACGCTTTTCCCGGCTTCCAGAACCTGCCGCGCCAGTTCAAAATGGGTGCCATTGGGCGTGGCCACCACGATCAGGCCCAGAGTCGTGTCAGCCAGCAGTTCTTCCAGGGACCGAAAGGTGGTGATTCCGGGATAGCGCTGTGCCGCATTGTCAGTGGTGCGCTCAAGCACAGCGGCCAGTTCCAGACCATCCACGGAGGAGATGAGCGGCGCGTGAAACACCCGCCCCGCCAGACCGAACCCGATCAAACCCACTCGAATCATCTGTCACCTCGCGAACCAGGGCTTGTTTAGCCTTCGAGTTTATACCGCGTCTCCGCCAGCCGGTAGAGCCGCCGCCAAACCAGCCGATTCATGGTCACCACCATCAGCGAAATCAGGATCGTCGCCAGTAGGATGATGGGAAACCGTGCCTGATCGGTCGCAGCCTGGATCTGTGCGCCCAGGCCGATGGTCTGAAGGGTCTGGCCCTTCACCTGCGAGTACTCGGCCATCACGGAAGCATTCCACGCACCGCCTGAGGCGGTGACCATGCCAGTGATGAGGAAGGGGAAGATTCCGGGGAGAATCAGCTTGGTCCAGCGCTGCCAGCGCGTGAAGCGGTAAAGCGAAGAAACCTCGCGCAGGTCGGAGGGGATGGACATGGCGCCGGCGATGACGTTGAACAGGATGTACCACTGCGTGCCCAGCAGCATCAGCGCCATGGAGCCGATGCCCAGGCCGCCGCCGATCTTGAGCAGTCCGATCAGCAGAACGGGATAGAAAGCGGAGGCAGGCACCGAGGCCAACACCTGGGCCAGGGGCTGCACGACGCGCGACAGGCGGGGATTGAAACCGATGGCGACCCCAACCGGAACCGTCCACAAGGCGGAAATGAGCAGGGAAGCGTTGACGCGCAGGAAGGTCGCTCCGGCCCCTTCCAGCAGCACGCGCAGATCGGGCCAGGTGACGGTGCTGAGCATGAGGATGGCTTGCAATGCGCCCCAGGCCACAACGCAAATGCCTGCCACGGCCAGGGCCCAGAGTGCGGGTGATGGCTTCAATCTGGCCGCCTCCTGGTCGATGGGATGCACAACGCGGCACTCCTGGGTGCGGGAAAGACGCTGGTAAACGGGTTCTTCGATGCGGCTCCAGATGCGGCCGGGCAGGGAACTGAGCAGGCCGGAGCGGCGCAGGAGCTCGAGAATGGGCGAGGTGACCCGGTCCGCGGACTCGACCTGTTCGAATTTGAACTTGTCGCTCCAGGCAATCATGGGACGCCAGACCAGTTGATCGGTGGCGACGACAATGAGGATCACCGCGCCGATACCGCTCAGCAGCGCGCGGACGTCGCCGGAATCGGTGGCCGACTGGATGTAGCTGCCCAGGCCGGGCAGGCGAAAGCTGCGCGCGCCCATGGTGATGGTCTCGCAGAGCATCAGGGCGAACCATCCGCCGGCCACGGAGACAATCGAGTTCCACACCAGGCCGATGGCGGCGAAGGGCATCTCCAGCTGCCAGAAGCGCTGCCAGGCGGAGTAGCGGTAGATGCGCGATGCCTCAATCATCTCTCTGGGGATGGTCTTCAAAGACGAATAGAAGCTGAAGGCCAGGTTCCACACCTGGCCGGTGAAGATGAGCAGGATCACGCCCATCTCAATGCCCAGTTGATGGCCGGGAACCAGCGCCACCATGGCCAGCACCACCGGGGGCAAAAAGCTGAGGACCGGGATGGATTGCAGAATGTCGAGGACCGCGATCATCCAGGCCTCGACCCTGGGGTTGTAAGCGGCCGTATACCCGTAGCCAACGGCAAACAACAGGCTGAGCAGATAGGCAATGCCCATGCGCACGATGGAGTAGGAGGCGTAAAGCGGCAGTGCTCCGATGGAGTGCGAGATCTCCACCACCGGCACGGGCTTGCCCAGCCAGTACCGTCCCGTGCTAACAATCGAAAAGAAGATGGCCAGCGCGCAAGCGGCGATCCCGGAGTCGATGAGCACGGGCCAGGTGCGGGCAGCGACCAGGGTGCGCGCCAGCGGATGCTGAGGATTCACTCGCCCCCCTCGGTGGCGGCGGCCTCTTCTTCCTGCGCGTCGGGCAGAATGAAGCGGCGGCGGCCGGCGTCAAAGTCGAACAATTCGGCGTAGCGGCCCCAGGCCACGGCGGTCTCCATCTGCCGCAGGCATTCCTCCTCGCTGAACTGCTCGTCGAGCATGTCGAGGAAAAACTCCTCCGGAACGGTGTGGTCGCTCTTGGATTCCAGAGCCCGGCGAATCTGCCTGAGCAGCAGCACGTTGGCCACGGCGGCGTCTCGGAACAGCTCCTTCTGGCGCAGAATCTCGGAGTTGGCAAACTCCGTTCCACTCTCGGTGATGGCCGCGTCGCCCTCCTCGATCGAGAGGAATTTGAGCAATTGCGCCGCGTCCACAATGGGCAGCAGGTCGTCGATCTCGAAAGCAAGGTCGTCGGCCAGGCGGTAGATGTCGTCCCGTCCGCCCTTGTCCAGCAGCAGTTCCAGCAGCCCGGCCATGCCCCCCGGCCTGGCGTGCGGCAGCATCTGGTAACGCATCTGCCGCTGGTCGCGCACCTTGGGGCCAACCTGCTGGTCCGGAGCCTCGGCCGGCGCCACGTCCGGCCGCGTGAGCACCTTGTAGATGTAGTCCACCAGCTGCGTAAACGGCTCGGACTTCCGGTCGCGAGGCTGCGCCAGCTGCACGCGGAAATCGGTACGGATATGCCCCGGATTCCGGCCCAGCACAATGATCCGGTCCGCCAGCAGCACGGCTTCCTCGATGTTGTGGGTGACTAGAAAAATGGCCTTGGTGGGCATGGCCTTGTTGGCCCAGAGTTCCAGCAGTTCCGAACGTAGATTCTCGGCCGTGAGCACATCGAGCGCCGAGAAGGGCTCGTCCATGAACAGAACTTCCGGCTCCACCACCAGCGCCCGCGCAAATCCCACCCGTTGCCGCATCCCGCCCGACAGTTCCTTGGGATAGGCGGCCTCGAAGCCGTCCAGGCCGACCGTATCCAGCATCTTCATGCTGCGCTCGCGCCGCTCGTCGGGGCTCACGCCGCGAGCCTGCAGCGGGGCCTCGACGTTCTCAAGCACCGTGAGCCACGGAAAAAGAGCGAAGCTCTGAAAGACGATGGAAACGTTGATCTCAGCGCCGGCGATCGGCTTCTCGTGCCAGTAGACCTGCCCCGCGGAGGGAGTGGAGAGCCCGGTCAGCATGCGCAGCATGGTGGATTTGCCGGAGCCCGAGGGGCCGAGCAGGGCAAGAATCTCCCCCGGCACGATCGCCAGGTCTGTAGCGGAGATCACCTGGATGCGATTCTGACTGGGCTGCGCGTAGTATTTCTCGATCTTCTCGGCGCGAATGATGGCTTCAGTGGCCGCGGGCGAGGTCGGGTTGGCGTTTACCGCTTCCTGCATGCATGGTTCTCCGGTGGATGGTCCACCCCTGGAGGAAGCGGGGACCGGTAATTGTTGCAAGTATATGGTTTGCGGGTTGATGCCAGATGAATCGCCGAGCGGCCGGAGCGAATTGAAGGTGACAGAGGAAGCGGGTCGTTTCAAGAGCAGGTCGGGCTGACGTAACCGCCGCCTGGATCGGGGTGTCAAACAGAGAGTATCATCGAGGGAAACGTCTTGCCAGCATTCGGGGCTCTTCGTCCGCTGCCTGCGTGGCAAGATTCCACGGAACCAGGCAGCACGGCGCGATCGTTTCTTCCCCACCGATGCGTCCAGGAGACTATGCCGGAGAATTCTGCCAAACCCAGGGTACTGGTTGCCGACGACGAACGGGTGATCGCCGACACGCTGTCCATGATTCTGAACCAGAGCGGCTTTGAGGCCCGCGCCGCTTACTCCGGCGAAAAGGCTCTCGAGCTGGCTGCGGCCTTTGCCCCGGACATGCTCATCTCCGACGTGATCATGGCCGATCTGAATGGCATCGACGCCGCCATCCGCATCCGCGCCCTGCTCCCCGGCATCAAGATTCTCCTCTTCTCCGGCCAGGCCGCCACCGCCGATCTCCTCGAGAAGGCCCGCGCCCAGGGCTACGAGTTCGAGATCTTGGCCAAACCCGTCCATCCCCAGGACCTGCTCAACAAGTTGCGGGGATAGGCCAGGGCCGCCTTGGTCGCTGCAATGCTCCCTCATGGTTCGCGTTGCCGGTCCTTGGAGTCAATGGGCCTGTCATGACTAAGGCGTTTTGCGATGGAACGCCCAGCGGCGGGTTACCTGTAGGCCTGCTCATCGGCCCAGTCCCCAATGATCGGGAGCTTGCTTCGCTTGCCATGCAACGCGTTGACCACACACCAGAGCCAAACAAGGAAAATGGCAACCCAGATGAGAATGACCAGCCACCTCAGTCCCAGGAACAGACGAGGTCCAAGGTTGGTTGCAAACGGCAGGAGAAAGTTCATAATGAAGCCGAAGAGGAAGACAAATGCGCTGAATACGAGCGACTGCCAGGCATGGAATCGTACATAGGGCCGCTTGTTGTAACGCCTGATGGCGAGAAAGAAAGTCGCCGGGACTGGGGTGAAGTAGGCGAGCGCGGCAATGGAGTTGTCGGAGAGGCCGGATTTTTGGGGATTGGACATGATCCCTCCCTTAGGGACCTGGAAAGGGTGATTGGTATTGGTTGTACGCGCTGGGCAGTCTTGCATTCTTTCCATCGCAAACAAGGGTAGCCCAGAACGAGCCGTCTCGAGAACAGACGCCTCAGCCTGACCCGTTCTGCAGCCCGGTTCCCAGTTTAGCAACCAGCCAAAGCGCCAGACGTTTACCTGCATACCAGTCGTTGCACTGACGAGCCATCCGGCTGCAACTTTTTGGCAATTTGCCGATCGGTTTCCCCCGTGTAACTTCGAGATCAACGGGGTACAAATCAAAATTGAGAGGAATACACATGAACACCATGCTTTTGAAGCTTTATGTCAAGTTCCAGGATCTGGCCAGCCGCGAAGAGGGTCAGGATCTGGTCGAATACGCCTTGGTCGTTGCTCTGATCGCCTTCGGCGCCACCGCCGGCATGAAGGCTCTGGCCACCGGCCTCAACTCTGCCTTCCAGGGCATCAGCACAACTCTCGGCTCCTACATCAGCTAGTTCCCTGTCCCTGCGAGGACAGAACGGCAATCAACCGCACGTTTACTCCTTCGCGGGAGAGTCACGCACAGCATACCAATTAGGAATGCGTCCTCTCCCAGCAAAGGTCTCGCCCTGTACCGAATCAAAAAATCTACCGCATAACGATCCTGCTCCGCCAGGCGAGTTCCAGCGTCTCATCACTCCTTGCCTTGGCCGTCAGAGCTCCCGCCGCCCTTCCATCGCCCGCGCCATGGTCACCTCATCGGCATACTCGATGTCGCTCCCTGCGGGCACGCCCGTTGCAATCCGCGTGATCTTGACCGCTGGCCCGCGCAACGCCGCCGCCAGCCAGTTGGCCGTCGCCTCGCCTTCCAGAGTCGGCGAAGTGGCCAGGATGACCTCGTCTACCTCACCCCGCTCCACCCGCTCCACCAGCGTTCCCGTCCGCAACTGCTCGGGGCCAACCCCGTGCAGCGGCGAGAGCGTCCCGTGCAGCACGTGGTACACGCCCTGGTAGCCGCGGCTCCGTTCTACCGACTCGATGCTGGTCGGCTCTTCGACCACACAGACCAGTCGATGATTCCGCGTCGGACTGGAACAATAGGCGCAGGGATCTACATCGGTGACGTTATTGCAAATCGAGCACAGCCGCAGGCTGGCCTTCAGCCCGCGCACCGCGTCTGCCAGCGCCGCCGCGTCCTCGTCCGTCGCGCGCAGGATATGAAAGGCAAAGCGCTGCGCGCTCTTGGTGCCCACGCCCGGCAGTTTCTTCAACTCTTCAATCAGCCGCGCCATCGGCTCGGCATAACGGGTCACGAGGTGCGCCTCCTGGCAAATGAACTAATACGGGGGTTGTGCGTCCCCACCCTTGCCGGCAAAGAAGGCTGTCAAGGTTGGGGCGCCCGCACCCGGCCATACGCCTACCCCTGTGTGAAATAGGACATGATGTAGGCGAACTCTTCTGTCATGTTGGCATTCATATTCTTGGTTTGAATGTGGGGTTGCCAAACCCTGATCATGACGTTTGCGTTGTGAATGTAGGTTGTGCCGCCTCCGCCGAGGTGCTGGCCGCCGTCACTCCATGCCAGCATGGAAACCCCGGCCCGGATATCCCTCGGTCCCCCATCTCCGTTGATTGTCAGATGAAAATGGGGGTGTTGATTTCCGCCATTCCCATCAAAATAGAGGTCTCCCCCACCCATGTTTCCTTTAACCCATCCTCGGCTTTTAAAGCCGTCACTGCACTGCGAACGACTCAACTTGATTGGTGGCGCCATTTGATCTCCTTTGGGGAAAGCGATTGTTGGTTGAGCAGACAGCTGCTTGATGCTCCTGCTCAATTCAAAACAAATTATCTGCTCATAACCTGAACTTTGAACAATGAGAAACCGTGAACGTTATTTCCACGGGCCATCTTATAACAGGCGCGGCAACCGCATGATTATATTCTGTTGCAAGGCCCGGCTCCACTTGCCGCTCTCGGTCTAGCTGAGCCCCGGAATCTTCAACCCGCCCAGCAGCCCCTGCACGTTGGTCTTGATGCCCTCGTCGGCATGACGTCCGGCGTCGTTCACGGCGGCTACGACCAGATCCTCGAGCATCTCCACGTCCGGCTGTCCTCCGCCCAGTCCCACCACCGCCGAGGGGTCGATGCGAAGCTTCAACAGCTGCTTCTTGCCGTTCATCGTTGCCGTCACCGCGCCGCCGCCGCTCGAGCCCTCCACCACCGTCTCGCCCAGCTTGCGCTGCACCTCTTCCTGCAACTGGTTGGCCTGCGAGAGCATCTCCGAGATTTTCAACGGATTGATCATGCTTTACACCTCTTATTTGCCCAGTGCTCCTGCATTGCGTCTGCGCTATTTTTGTCGCAGATCGACCACGCTGCGGACTTCGGCCTTGAAAATCTCCCTGGCCCTCTGCACCAGCGGGTTCGCCAGCGCAGCCTCACGCACGCTGCCGGCCAATGGCGGCGCTTCTATCTGCGCCCCGGCCGATGCCGCGCCTTCGCCGGGAACCACCATGAACCGCGTGGGCGCACCCAGCCGCTTTAATTCCTGGCGGATCATCTTCTCCGCGGAAGCGTTGATGGTCAGCGCCAGCATCTTCTTGCCCATCCCTGGCACTTCGATGCGCAAGCTTGTTGCTTCCAGGGTCCATGCGCCGCTGCCGAGCAACTGCGCGGCGGAGGGATGTCCGCCCTCCACCAGCGCCGAGCCGACGGCGTGGCGCACTGCTTCGATGCTGGGTGCTGCCGTCGCTTGCTGCGCGGCTTCGGGAGCCTTGGCCAGCGCGCCTTCGGTCAGCGTGGCAGCTGTCCCATAGCTTGCAGAGGCGCTGGCCGAGGCAGGGAACGGGGTGCTGCCGGAGAAGGGGCTGATCGAAGCCTCAGGAGCGCGCACGGCAGGCGTCCGCTCCATGGTCGCCACCGCAGCGGTTGCGGACCCCGGCCGTGTGCTGGAATCCATCTTTGCGGGTGAGGTTGCGGGGCTCGCACTCATGTCGCTGCCATTGGGCGCAAAGGACGAAGTGGAACTGGCCGGCGGCGCGGAACGTGCGGACGCTGTGATCGGACGCGAGGATGCGGAGGGCGCGTTGCGATTGCCCGCGCCGGCCGCCGCCCCGCTCAACAACTCCTCCAGCGGCAGCAGCCGCTGCGCATGAATCAGCTTCAGCAGTCCCAGTTCCAGGTGGAAGCGCTGCTCCTGCCGGTAGTTCAAATCGTCGAAGGTGCGCAGCAAGATCTGCAAATTGCGCGTCAGCTCTTCTTCAGTAAACAGCAGCGCCGTTCGTGCCGCTCGTGCCCGTTCGTCGCCGCTGATCTGCAGCAGCTCCGTCTGCTCGCCGCCCAGCTTGGACATCAGAGCGTTGCGCAGGTAGCGCACCATCTGCCGCGCCAGCGACGAAGGGCTGTGCCCGGCGTTCACCAGCAGGTTCAACTGCTCCATCAGCTCGGCGCTCTGTCCCGCGGCCACCGCCTCAAGCAGCCGCTCGAAGACCGCGTTGGGCACCGCGCCCATCAGCTCGCGAATCTGCGCACTCGAGAGCACCGGCCGCCCGCCCTCCATCGGCGCAGACGCAATCGCCTGGTCCATAATCGACAGCGCGTCGCGCATCGAGCCGTCGCCGGCCTCGGCCAGCAGAGCCAGCGCCGCATCCTCCGCCTCCACCTGTTCCTCCGTAGCGATCATCCGCAATTGCGCCAGGATGTCGTCGAACTTGACCGCGTGAAAGCTGAAGTGCTGGCAGCGCGAGCGGATGGTCTGCGGAATGTCTTCGGGCTGCGTAGTGGCCATCATGAAGATGACGTGCCCCGGCGGCTCTTCCAGCGTCTTCAGCAGCGCGTTGAAGGCGGCCTCGGTAATCTGGTGCGCCTCGTCGAGAATGTAGATCTTGTAGCGGTCGCGGCTGGGCGCATAGCGTGCCGCCTCGCGCAGTTCGCGAATCTCGTCGATGCCGCGGTTGGTGGCCGCGTCGATCTCGATCACGTCCACGGCATTGCCCTGGCGAATCTCCAAGCAGGAGTCGCACACGCCGCAAGGTTCCGGAGTCGGCCTGCCCTCCGAGCCGATTTCCGTCCGGCAGTTCAGCGCCATGGCCACAATGCGCGCAATGGTGGTTTTGCCAATGCCGCGATGCCCCGAAAAGATATACCCGTGCGCGATGCGGTTCTGCTGGAGCGCATTCATCAGCGTGCGGGTAACGTGCTCCTGCCCGGCCACGTCGGCAAAGCGCTGCGGACGGTATTTGCGGGCCAGAACCTGGTAACCCATGGGTGCGCGCACTCCTCGCAAGGCGGTCCTCGAATCCTCGAGGGTCAAAATCAGATTGTACCGTTCCAGGGCGGGGTCCGGCGGTTTGCTATACTCGCGGGTCAGGCGTCTGCATTCCCCGGCAGCGATGAAGCTGAGGGAGGAAGCATCTTGGGTAAGTACATCTGTCTCCGCGGCAGTGCGTTCCTTTTGTTGCTTGCTTTGGGCATCTCTTGCGCAATCGGGTTCGGGCAGGCAACTAATCCGGGGCAGCCGCCCGCCAGGGCCGCGCTTCCCGCCCTTCCCGAGATGTGGGCCAAGCTCCCGGCGCGCCTCGATTTGGAGAAGCTCAAGGTCGGCGACACGGTCGACGCCGTGGTTGCTCAGGGCTGGGTCTACCTCACCTGCGGCGTGAGCTCCGGCACTCATCTGGTTGGACAGGTCGTTGCGTTTGCGCCCTGGTCCGATCCCGGCCGCACCACCGAGGCCGCCATCGCCTTCACCGCCGTCTGCCAGAACAAGGATCAGATCCCGCTCGTCCTCATCGCCCTTTACAGCGCCACTGAAAATGGCAAGAGCCAGATGGACCTGGCCAACTCCATGCCGCAGGGCATTGGGCCTGGCGCTTTTGGCCGGCAGAGCACCAACACCGCATCGCTGCCGTCGCCCGGCGCCGGCGACGAGATCTTCCCCCTGGCCAAGTTTGGAGAGGTCAAGGGACTGCACCGCATCGCCCTCGCCGTGGCCAAGGGCTCCCAGGGCGCAACCCTTATCTCCACTCCAGACAAGAAATTTCGCCTCGACGCGGGAACCCGGTTGGTTCTGGTGCCCGTTCCGCAAACCAACTGACAGAGCGATTCTGCGCGGCGGTTCTCACTGCGCGCCTTCCCGGGCCCCTGTCAATGCGGCTCGTTCTTTTCGGAGCCCATCGGCTTGATCGCCTCGCGTCCAGCCTCGGTCAGCCCTCCGCAGCGGTAGACGCTGTCCTTGTCCACGGTCTTGGACCAAGGGTCCGAGTCCCATGTGAAAAGCATGGCGCCAAACAGGCGCCCCTGCGCGGCTGCTTTGGCGAAGTCTGCGCGCATCTGCTTGACGAGCTGAGTCCGGCTCGCGTCGTTCGTGGGGCAGGAGACGTCGTTGTTGGGAAAGCCCCATTCGGTGATCCAACAGGGTTTGCCGTCTTTGCTTCCCGCCGGCCGGCATTCGGCCATGGTCACGTCAAAGAAATTGGCCGTTCTCTTGGCGTCCGCCGCGGCATTGCCCGGCTGCGTGGAGGAGGGATAGGTGTGGATCGCATAGGCGTCGACCAGGGAATCAAGGCCGTTGGCGCGCATGAACGCCAGCGTGGCCGGAAGGCTCACCTTGTCCTCTTTCTTGTTGTTCCATGCACGATCGCCATCGGCAGCATTGACGAAGCCCGCGGTGAGAATGGGCGTGTTGCGATTCAGCTTGGAATGATCGCGCACATCTTTGAGCACCGTCAGAATTTTGAGATATTGCAAAAACCCTTTGGCCACCTGTTTGGCTTCTGGATCGTGCGAGAGATCGTTCAGGTCGAAGACCTTGCCTTCGCCGGGCAGGGGAAACTCAGGATTGAATGCGGCCCAGTTGATCTCGTTGCCCAGTTCGAAGGCGGCTAGTACGATGCCGTTCGCCTCCAGCTTATCCAGGAGAGATTCAAAGTTGGCTCGGGACAAATCAGGATCGGAGTAAGAAAGCGGATGGCCTGACCACATGCTGGGAAACTCGTCGGGCTGATACGCTCGCGTGGGCGCGTTGGAGGGATACTGCGGGCCGACCTGAAGTTCGATCTTGATTCCGGCTGCGTAGACGCGCTTCACGAAGTCGATGCCCTTGTTGTCGTTTGTGATGCCGCAACGGATGACGCGAACGCGGGCGGCCTTGAGCTGGGCGATGACCGCATTCTGGTCGTCAACTTTGGCGCGCAGGGGATTGACCACGTTGACGCCGACCACGAATTCACTGTGCTGAGCGGCCTGGAGCGTAGCGCAGGAGGGGAGGATGAAGGTGAGGAACGGGCCGAGGATGAGATTTCGAAGAGAGAGCTTTCGAGCCGAAATCATGCAGTTTTCCCCCAGGTGCACAATCATCGCGTGCGTGAATTCACTTCGACCGTGAGAAACGTCAATTTTAGGCACGGAGATGGCGATGGCCGTAGTTCAGCCGCCAGACTTATTCCCTATCCAAAAAAACGGTACCGCCGGTCTCCAGACCGGCTGTACTGGCGGCTTCCTAGCCGCCAGGTGCGGTTTGCGCGAGTCCCGAGACCCGTACAACAGCCGCGCTGAAGACCGGAGTTACAGCATTCGCGGACAAGCTCTTATTCCTTTGAACCCTGCGGCTGAAAGAATAGTTTCGGAACCGGCCAATGTTTTTCCGTCAGGCCGACGGCTGCATCATCGCGCCGTTGGCTAAGAAGGCGCTATACGCTTTCGCTCAGTTTCGCGCAGTTTTAGCGCTCCTGTTTTTCCTTCGCTTGACCGGCTTCTTTTTGGCGTCGTTCAGCGCGGCCTTCTTTGCGGCCCGTTTGCGCCGCCGAATCTCCTCCGGCGAGTACATGGTGCCGCGGCATTTCTTTGCCCCGCAGTTGCAGATGGCCTCGTCGTCGCCGCCGTCGTAGAGGCAGTAATCGTACGTGATCTCCTCGCCCGCGGCGATCGGCCGGATCGACTTGATCCACACCCGCCCGCGGATCTCGCTGGTCTCGCAGTTGGCATCGCAGCTGTGGTTGATGAACATGGCCATCGAGTGCCCGTCGATGACGATCTCTCCGTCGCCCAGTCCAAACAGGTAGGTAATGGGCGAGTCCTCGTAGGCCTGGTCGGCCTCGGCCTTCGTCATTCGCGGGCCGGTATATTCGGCCACGCGGCGGCCCTTGGCGATGGCGGTGGTGGTATAGCAGCCGGCGGCGTGGATGGCGGAGGAGCGGATGATCAGGGCCATGCGGTTGTGCGATGCTTTCCTTGGCGGGGATTTTTGCCGTATGCAACGCATCGTACCATTGAAGGGGCAAGGTCAACGGAGATGAAGCGGGGATTTCTGCTTGCGCTGGCTGTGGCCCTCTGCCTGATGGCGGCACACCCGCTCCGCGCCCAGGCCGCGCCACCCCAGAACACGCCCCAGCAGCCGGCCACCACCCCGGCCAAGCCGGCCGACTCCAATGCATTCCCTGAGGACACCACCAATGTCCCCGTCATGCCGTCCAAGGGCACGCCGGCCCTGCCCCCCGGAACCTACGGCGGCGAGGACGACGACGCAGGCCGCCAGCACATCGCCGCGCCTGGCGACGATGCCGACCCCGTGCGCAGCCCCGACGATGCTGCCCCCGACGCCGATGCCGTGCCCGCCGGCGATTCCAGCTCAAGCCTTTCCGGCCTCGACAAGCTTCTTCCCCCTCCCGGCGACGACGATCAGCCCCAGGGCAAGAAGAAACGGCCGGTGGTCAAGGAGCCCGAGCACAAGGAGACCTCTTCCGAGGACATCCAGGTGGGGCAATACGAGCTGGACCGGAGGAACTGGAAGGCGGCGCTGTCGCGCTTCGAATCCGCCCTGGTGCTCGCGCCCGACGAGCCCGAGGTCTACTGGGGCCTGGCCGAGAGCGCGCGTCACCTGGGCAACCTTGCCGAGGCGCGCGGCTACTACCAGAAGGTGGCCGAATACGATCCCGACAGCAAGCACGGAAAAGAGGCGATCAAGGCCCTGAAGGACCCGGAGATCGCCAACGCCAAGGCCGCTCCACCCCCTCCCCCGGCAAAATAATTCTTCCGCGTTTTTGCAGGTTATTTCCCCGCGAAGCGCACAATGATTTTGAAGGGTGTGAGAGAAGCCGGCACATCTCTCCGTCGCAGCGAAAACTCGTCCAGCAGTCCCTCTCGAATACCACTCCAACAAGGCAAAACCTGTATGATCTCGCGCCGCGCTCAAGCAGCTTTCGCATTCTCTCCTCAACCCATAGAAAACAAGCATGTTACGTAGGAAAAATCGCCAAAAAATGTGTTGAAAACAAAGGAGTTAATGCGAGATTCGCCCCCCCCCCCGGGCATTTTGTCGCAACCACAAGATAAGAAACAGGTTACTTAAAAAGTTGCCCCAGAAAGCTCTTGAAAACAAAGGGGTTACAAAATACAGCAACCTGCAGGAACTCCGGCTTTGCTCTAAAGGCTCGCCCAGCGCATGTAGGCGGCGATGATGGGCTGGCCCCACAGTGAGCTGACAATTCCGCCAATGCACAGAAACGTGCCGAAGGGCAGTTTGCTTGCCGCCCAGGATTCCGACCAGCGCCTCGCCGATGGAACGGCAAGCACCACCAGCGCCGCCCCCGACCCAAGGATGGCTCCGAGTCCAAAGGCCAGCAGCGCCCCCGGCAGCCCCAGCCAAGCCGCCAGCAGCGCCATCAGCTTGGCGTCGCCGAGGCCCATCCCTTCGCGCTTGCGGATGAGCTTGTAGACCCAGCGGATGAGCAGGATCAAGCCGGCGGCGATGAGGATAGCGACGAGCCGGCTAACGCCTGGTGTCCAGAGGCCAAACCTCATCGTTTCCATTCCTTCCGTCAACGGGAGCCCAGTTAGGGAGTCGAGCTTCAAAAGGATGAAGGGATCAAGCGCTGCGCTCGCTAGGCCAATCGCAATGCCGGGTATCGTCAGGAAATTCGGCAGCCACAAATGTTCTGCATCAAGCACCGCCATCGCCACCAGCAGCCACATGAGGAACATCTGCAGGATCCTCGTCGCGGCCACGTAGATTAGCAGGGACGGAGGTATGAAGTCTCCCGGCACATCCGGGTACGGCCCTGACGCGATGTACGCCCACAGCGCACCAACAGCCAACTCAACCAGCGGATACCGCCAGCCAATCCAAGCCCCGCACTTCCGGCACCGTCCCCGCAGTGCCAGCCAGCTCACCAGCGGCACGTTCTCCCACCACGCCAGCGAATGGTCGCAATTCCGGCAATGCGAGCGCGGGCTCACCACGCTCTCGCCCTCCGGCCAGCGGCTCAGGCACACGTTCAGAAAGCTGCCGAAGGCCAAGCCCAGCAGCCCCGCGAAGATTGTTCCCAGAATGCGAATCATAGGCGAGCTTGAGTATACGTGCGACCGCGGCGCTACACCCCGAACTGACGCAGGTGATGGTCCAGGTGCTTGTACGTCAGGATTGCCCACTCGTCCGGCGTGATGCGCCCGAAGAAGCTGTGCGGCTTTGTCGTACAGCCCGCGCGGCCCGCCGCCGTGAAGCGATCGATCAATGCGACTAGCCGTTCACGTTCCGCGTCGAGATCGCGCTGGTCCGGCACGATCAGGTCCGGCGCAGTCGGCGAGTTGCGGCGCATCTGTTTATCGTCCCGCATAACCATCGGCTTGATGAGCCGCCCCAGCAGGCTGGGGAAGAACATGCGCGGCGGAACACGATCACCCACTGCCCACTCCAAGCTGGCCGCGCAGTGAGCCACGGCCTGCGCCGCATTCATCTTGCCCCATTGCCGCGCGCTGTCCGGCGTGAGCCGCGCCAGCCGCTCCTTGACCTCCCGCGCGTCCGCGGGCTCATACAGGTTTCTCATGGTCAACTTTATACAGTTCCGCCTTCTACGGTGGCAATTGCCGCTGGCCGGCGAAGAGAAAAGCGTGCAGCGCTTTGGGTTAAACTGGGGACGCATGGACGCTCCGCTCGAAGGCCATCCCACACCAGCCTCTGCTCCCCACATCGCGACCGATCCCTCGCGGGCAGCGACCTTGTTCGAGCAGTCGGCGGCCATCATGGCGCGGCTGCGCGCCCCCGGCGGATGCCCCTGGGACCGCGAACAGTCCTTCGATTCCATCCGCAAATACACGCTTGAGGAGGCCTACGAGGTCTTCGACGCCATCGAGCGGCGCGACTTTCCCCACCTGGCCGAGGAGTTGGGCGATCTGCTTTTGCAGGTTCTGTTTTATGCCGAGATGGCGGCCAACGAGGGCCATTTCACCATTGCCGATGTTCTCAATCACCTGAACAACAAGCTGGTCCGCCGTCATCCGCACGTCTTTGGCGAAGAAGCTTCGCGTGCGGCCGGGAACCGCGCCGATGTCGCTGCCGCCGTCGAAGGTTCTTCGGCTGCTGTGCTGCGCAACTGGGAAGAGATCAAAGCCGCGGAGGCATTGCATGGAGCGGGCACGCACGCGACTTCGCGGCTGGATTCGGTGCAGAGAGCGATGCCTGCGCTCTCCGAGGCCGCCAAGCTCGGAGCCAAGGCGCAGAAGGCCGGATTCGACTGGCCGAGTTGGCGCGATCTGCTGCCCAAGCTGGCCGAAGAGACAGCGGAACTTGAGGCCGAAGCCGCCTCGTCCGATCCGTCGCGTCAGCCCCATGTGGAAGCCGAGTTGGGCGACCTGCTGTTCACCGTGGTGAATCTCGGACGCCATCTCGGCGTGGATGCGGAGATGGCCCTGCGCGGCTGCAACCGCCGCTTTCGCGACCGCTTCCGCGAGATGGAGCTGGCGGCAACAAAGCCTCTCGAAGAGCTCGTGCCGGACGAGTTGGAGGCGCTGTGGGCCGGGGCAAAAAAGAAGCTCGCAGATTCCGCGCCCGAGTCCGGTGCGGGGTTGCAGCCATGATCTTGATTCGCAGTTGCAAAGGCCACGACGAGCTGGAGGCTTGCGTCGAACTCCAGGTCGATACCTGGGGCTACGACCCCACCGACGTGATTCCGCGCAAGGCGTTCCTGGTCTGGCAAAAAGTCGGCGGACAGGTGATCGGCGCCTTCGACACGGAGATCGCGAGCTCCGCCTCCAACGGCAGTCCCGCGTCGCTGGTGGGCTTCGTGCTGGCGCTGCCGGGCTTGAAGACCGGAACAGGCGAGCCCCGCCCTTACCTGCACTCGCACATGATGGCCGTCAAGGAAGGCTACCGCAATCGCGGCCTGGGCGTGCAGCTCAAGCTCGAGCAACGCAAGGAAGCCCTCGCGCGCGGCATTCACCACATCGAGTGGACCTTTGATCCGCTGGAGATCAAGAACGCATTTTTGAATCTCCGCAAGTTGGGCGCGGTGGTGCGCAGCTACCTGGTCGATTTCTATGGTGTATCCTCATCTCGTCTGCAGGGCGGGCTCCCCACCGATCGCCTAGTGTCGCAGTGGGAGCTCGATTCGCCGCATGTGCGGGCCATTCTTGAAGGCCGAAAACCGGCCGAGATCAAGATCGAAGAACGAGTTTTCGTTCCGGCCGCGATCTACGAGTGGAAGGCGACCGAAGCCGGACGGGAGCAAGCCATGGCCGTGCAGTTGGAGAACCGGCGAAAGTTTCAAGAGGCATTTGCACGAGGTTTGGCTGTAGTCGGGTTCGACCGGGATGCGGAAGGAAATGGAACTTACTTGCTGGGCGATCCGGCCCAGATGAATCTGGATTGATTTCCCCAAGGAACGCAGAAATTTATGAAGATCGATGCCATCATCCTGCGCGAACTGCACTTGCCGCTGCTGCGTCCCTTTGAAACCAGCTTCGGCGTCACTACCAACCGCCGCATCGTTCTGGCCGAGGTGCGGTCCGAAGGGCTGACGGGCTGGGGCGAGTGCACGGCCGGCGAGCATCCGCATTTCTCCGCCGAGTGGACCGACAGCGCCTGGGCTGTGATTGTGAACGAGCTGGGCCCGATGCTGGCCTCGTCTGCACCGGAGCATGGCGGCGATTGCCAGAAGATATTCAAGCTCGTCCGCGGCAACCCCATGGCCAAGGCGACGCTGGAAAACGCCATCTGGGACCTCGAGGCGCAGCGCGAAGGCATCTCGCTCTCTCATCTCATCGGCGGCGTGCGCGATGTGATCCCCTGCGGCGTCTCGCTGGGAATTCAAGCATCGATTCCGGAGCTGATGGCGATCGTCGAGCGCGAACTGGCCGCCGGTTATCAGCGCATCAAGCTGAAGTGCAAGCCCGGCTGGGACGTGGAAGTCTTCGAGCGCGTCCGCAGCCGCTGGCCAGAGATCATGCTCAGCTGCGACGCCAACTCCGCCTACAAGCTGAGAGATGCCGACCACCTCGTCGAGTTCGACGCCTTCGACCTGCTCATGATCGAGCAGCCGCTTTGGTACGACGACTTTTATTACCACTCCATGCTGCAGAAGCGCCTCGAAACCTCAATCTGCCTCGACGAATCGATCCGCAACCGGCGCGACGCGCTGGCGGCCATCGAGATGGAGTCGTGCAAGATCATCAACATCAAGCTGGGGCGCGTGGGCGGCTTCTCCGAGGCCATCGCGGTGCACAACGCGGCGCAGGAGCGGGGCATTCCGGTCTGGTGCGGCGGCATGCTCGAGGCGGGCATCGGGCGCTCGCACAACATCGCCCTGTCGACCCTTGAAAACTTCTCGCTGCCCGGCGATGTCTCGGCCTCCAGGCGCTACTGGCGCGAGGATATTGTCGAGCCGGAGATCACGGTTTCATCCGCGGGCGAGATCGCTATTCCCGATTCGCCCGGCCGCGGCTACGAGGTGAAAACCGACCTCGTCGAACGACTCACCGTGCGCAAGGAAGAGATTCGTGCGATGGAGCTGGTGGGGTAGAGGCGATCTTGTCTTCAGACGGGTGTGAGGCGCATCGGGTTCAAACTTTCCGCAAAAAACACCGAACGAATAAGGCACGGCGAAGCCTGCGTGGTTTGCCGGTCCTTTTTTCCGTCGATGAGGTTTCTCGAATCGCGGAGGGCCATCCCGGTGTACGATGCAATGCATGCCGGAGAACCCAGAGCAGCAGCTTAAGAGATTTGTAGCCAAATTCGAGCCAGCGATCGGGAAACTGATTCGCGAATGCCGGTCAGTCCTGCGCAGGCGCTTCCCGACGGCGAACGAACTGGTCTATGACAACTATAACTTCTTTGTGATTGGCTACTGTACGACGGAGCGGCCCTCCCATTGTGTCGTCTCCCTGGCAGCGAATTCCAAAGGGCTCGGCCTCAGCTTTTATCATGGGGCCACGCTTCCCGACCCTCACCGCATCCTGCAAGGCAGCGGGAATCAGAACCGATTTGTGAGGTTGGATGGCGCGGCCACTTTCAGCAGGCCGGAAGTCTCGGAACTGCTCGATGCTGCCGAGGCGCAGGCCGATCCTCCCTTCGCCCAAAAGGGGTGTGGCAAGTTGATCATTCGTTCGATCTCAGAAAAGCAGCGGCCACGCAGGTAATCGCGCGCGGAGAATCGCCGGGCGTGCGGCGTTCAATGGTCTGCGGAGTGGCTGGACTTGCTAGCCGGCTACCAGCGCATCTTCGGCGCGGGCAAAGGTGTAAGGGCCTTCCGGAACCAGGGCGACGCGCGCCTCAGCCGGCAATCCGGCCAGCGTCGCGGCGACGGCTTCTTCCAGTGTGCTGAAGCAGACCTCCGCCAGGAAACCAAGCTGACCTTTCGTTACACCCGGCGTGAAGAAGTAAAGATCGAACTTCTCGCCGGCCAGCGCCAGCTTCTCCAGTTGCCATTGGTCCACTTCCACCGGCGCCGAGCGAATCTCGTCGAGAAAGCTGTGGAAGTCCTTCAGGCCCGCGAGCCTGCGCGCAAACTCCGGTGAGCCCACGCCCTCCGCGCACTGGGCCACGATGAGGATGCGACCGCCGGGCTTGACCATGTGCGTGGCTGCCGTAATCCCCTTCACAATCTGATAGAAGGTCAGGTCGAGCGGATAGCCGGCGGAGCTGGTGATGACCGCATCGACGGGTTCGTCAAGCTGTTCCAGGCAGGTCTTCTCCACGAACGCCACTCCTGCCGCGTGGGCCTTCACCGGGTCGCCGGCGAACACGCCGGAGATCTGCCGCTCCTGCGTCAGAGAAACATCGAGCATAAAGTCGTGGCGCGCCATCCGCGCCACTTCCAGCAGTTCGGCGTGCAGCGGATTGCCGGAGATCGAGCCTTCGGTGGCCAGCGGCTCGCGCATGAAGCGCGGCGAGTGGATGACCTTGATGGTCTCCTGCGCGGCCAGGCCCGGCGCGATCAGCTTGCGCCCGCCGCTGAAGCCGAGCATCAGGTGCTGCTCAATGAAGCCCAGCGTAATGTGCAGTTCCGCGGCCATGAAGCGCTTGTCGATGTAGACCGGCGTGCCGCGCCCGGTTGCGCCCAGATAGCGATGCTCTTCGAGCGCCTTCGCGTCGTGGCTGACGATACGGTACTTGGCCGCGATTTCGGGGCCAACGATGGTGTTGATTTCATCGTCCGTAGCGCCGCGATGCAGCCCGGTGGCGATAAGAATGGTGATGCCCTCAACCGGAATCCCCGCCTGGTGCAGCCGGTCGAGCAGCGGAGGCAGCACAACCCGGTTGGGCGCGGGGCGGGTAATGTCGCAGACGGAGATGGCCGCGGTCTTCTTGCCGGCGGCCAGCTCAAGCAGCGGCGCGCAGCCGATGGGCTCATCGAGCGCAGCGTAGAGAGCCGCCGGCTCGTCGGCCAGCGCTTGCGCGGTATGGCTCATGATCACCTGGCTGCGGTATCCATCCGGAACCGTTACGTCAATCCCGCTCTTGCCAAACGAAAAGTGTGCCTTCATCAGCGCTCCTCAACTCATCCTGCCATCGGGCCCAAAATCGTAGTCCCTGGGTCAAGTCTACTTTCTTTTTGTCCATTTTGCGCTTCTTGTTAACCAAGCGGCCGGCTCATTCGTTGTGTAGGCAGAGGAGCCCCAACGGCTTCTTTCAAAAAGAGGGAAATCCGACATGCTCAAATCTGCCCGCATCCTCACCCGGCTTCTTACCTCTCTGGCGTTGCCCGCCATGTTGTGCGCCGCCGTAGCCTTCGCGCAGGTCGCGCCCGCGCCGGCTCGTCCGCCGGCCGCGCCAAAGGCTGCCACGCCCGCCCTCCCGGCCACGCCAGGAGCCCCAGTGAGTGACCGCGAACTGGCGAATACGCAGAGCGAACTCATCAAGCTGCTGCGCCTCAGTCCCACCCTGACCACCGTCGTATCTCACGACCCGTCGCTGTTGTCCAATCAGGATTACGTGAGCCGCAACAACCCGCAACTGGCGCAGTTTCTTCTCGCCCATCCTGAAGTTGCCCGCAATCCCGAGTTCTATCTCTTCACACATGTGCATCTCGACGATGGAAGCCCCGACGAGGCGCTGGAACGCGCCATTTGGCCGGAGCTGGTGCCACGGCGGAGCGACGCCTGGGCGGCCGACCAGGTGATTGACCCCATCGCTGCGCTCCTGGCATTCGCATGCTTCCTGGCCGCTATGGTCTGGCTCATTCGCCAGTTTCTTGAGAATCGCCGCTGGGGCCGCATCTTCAAGCTGCAAAGCGAGGTGCATGGCCGCCTGATCGATAAATTCGGGTCCAACCAGGAACTGGGGGCTTACATGGAAACAGAAGCGGGCAAGCGCTTCCTCGAGGCCGCGCCCATTCCCGTCGGCTTTGAGCCGCAGCAGCGCGTTCCCAACGCCGTGGCCCGCGTGCTGACGCCGCTCCAGATCGGCATCGTGATGGTGCTGCTGGGCATCGGCTTTTTCCTGCTGCGCAATGTGCGCCCGGAGATGCACGAACCCATGCTGGTCTTCGGCACCATCGCCCTGATGCCCGGCCTGGGATTTATCATCTCCGCAGGCATTACGTGGTTTCTTGCCGGCCGTCTTGGATTGATTCCGGAGAACCCTTCAGCCGGCAACCACCTTGCCCCGTCGCCCTTCGAGTCCAGGGATTCGAAGTGAGACGGGAGGGCAACCCATATGCCAGGAGAGCCAGCACCCATGTTCTGGGAATTCGTATCTCCGAACCCGATCGCCGGCGGCGCGCCGCATGTGCAGGACCTGCTCGCGGATCTGCCCGCGGAAATGCTCATGGATAGCGAGGCGTTTGCCGGTTTCTACCAGCGTTCGGCCCGGCCGCTCTGGGCTTACCTGGCGCGGGTTTCTGCCGACCACGCACTGGCCGACGACCTGATGCAGGAGAGCTTTGTGCGCTTCCTGTGCTCAGCGCGTCCGGGGCTCTCTCTGGCCGATGGGGAAGTGGCGGCCCGGCGCTACCTTTTCCGCATCGCCAGCAATTTGCTGCGCGACCACTGGCGGCGGCCGGTTTCCGCTTCCATCGAGGAGCTGCCCGAAGAGCTTTTTGCTGCGGCCGACCGGTCAGCCCAGGCCGATTCGCAGGCAGTCCTCGGCCGGGCACTGGCCCAGATGCGTCCCCGCGACCGGCAAATCCTGTGGCTGGCGCACGCGGAGGGCCACTCGCACCGCGAAATCGCCCAGATCACCGGCCTCGCCAGCGCCAGCATCCGCTTGCTGCTGTTTCGCGCCCGCCGCAGGATTGCCCGCATCCTCACCGCTGACGCAAATCCTCCCGTGGCCTTGCCGGCAAGAGAGCCGGACGCAAAGCCTGAACCGTCTTCTGTTTTGAGGAGCCAGCCATGACTCTGCGCTCATGTGCTCGCCAATCCGAAGTGAAGCAACTGCTGGCCCGCGGCCACTGGCCCCACGCCTGCCCGGCGGAGTTACGCGCGCACCTGACCGCGTGCCGCCCGTGCGCGGAACTCCTCCTGGTGACGCAGGCGTTTCAAGACTCCCGCGCCGCGGCGGCGGCCCAGGTCCATCTGCCTGCTCCCGGCGCCATCTGGTGGAGGGCGCAGCTGCGCCGCCGCAACGCCGCTGTGGAACGGATGGGCAAACCGATCCTCGGCGCATACCTGTTTGCTTTGACGATGACCCTGCTGGTCGCCGCCACGCTGGTCGTGAGCCAGGCCAGGCGCGGCCTCCGCTTGCTCGAATGGGGCAACGCGGCGCTCCATGCTGAATCGTTCAACCCCTCCGCATGGTTGAGTTCCGCCGGAAAACTGGTCGTGCTGATCCCGATCTTCGCCACGGTGGCGCTGGTGGGAGCGCTGGCGGTCTACCTGTCTGCGGAGAGGCAGTAGAGGGACGGGAAGGCCTGTCATTCAGCGCGTTTTGTCTTTGTGCCCCCAGTCGAACCGGTGGCCGATGATTCCTTTGACAATCCAATGGTCGGTGGAGGCGGTGGGGCCGATGCCGACGCCGAAGTTGATCTCCCAGTTGGGGCTGACATTCAGGTCGATGGCGGGAAACAGTTGCTGCTGCTGATTGTGCAGGCTAGCGATGTGGGTAATACTGCCGTAATCGGCGTAATACTCGAAGCCGCCGGTGATTTTCTTCGTAAAGTCGTAGCTGATTTTGGCAGCGGGCGAGAAGCCCAGGCCCTGGTTGACGTCGGGGCCGTGCCAGGTGCGCTCCAGGGCTGGATTGACGGCGAAGTACCAGCGGCCGCTGGTCTTGTCTACGATAGGGCGAATCTCCCAGGTCCAGGTGTCGGGCGAGAACAGGGCGCGCTGGTAGCCCACCTCGGTAGAGAGGCTGACGCCGACCGGCCAGCGCCATTTCTCCGGAACGCGCACGCGTGGGCGGATGTGGTCGCCGACCCACTGGACGCCCAGGCCGCTCTGCTCGCTGGTGAAGATGTAAAAGCCAACCTCGGACCAGTCGTTGATGCCCTGTGTGATTTCCACGGTCTCGTGCTCGGCACGATTGGTTGCAGCCAGACCAGGGGTCGCCAGGTGGCCGTCGGCGGTGAAGTTCGAGTGCAGCTCGACCATGGTGGTGCGGGGAGCAACGGTTTCGGCGCCATATACCTGAATTTCGTAATTCCCCTGGGCGCGGGCCGCGGGAACTGTGACAGCAAGCAGCGTAACGGCGATGAGACAGAACTTCAAAATCGCTCCTTGGGCAGGAATGTAGGTCCCACTCCCACCGAAATAAGTCAAGCGTAGCGAAACAGGGCCATGAAGCCGGAGTCCATGTGGTCCTGCTGGTGGCAGTGGAAGAGCGTGTTGCCGGGGTTGCCGGCCACCAGGTCGGCTTCCACCACGGTTCCTGCTTCTACGACTACCACGTCTTTCTGGATACCGCTCATGGCCGCTCCCCGAATGGAGACCAGTTCAAAAGCGTGCCGATGCAGATGCACGGGGTGGTCGTCCATGCTGCGATTGTCGAAGATCAACCGGTGACGCAGGCCTTCATGCAATAGCGGCGGTGCGTTATCCGGCCATGATTTGCCGTTGATCATCCAGCGGTCGAGTGCGCCGTGGCCCTGAAAGCGCGAGGTGAAGACCAGAGGGACGGTCAGGTCGGGCTTGTAGGTAGATGGGTTCGGATCGGCAAAGGATCGATAGTCCCATGCGAGGCGAGTGGGCGGAGTGAACTGCGGTTTGCCCGAACAGCCGGCGTATTCGATCACGGTGCCCATTCCCGCATTACGAAACGCGGCGCGCGGTTCGCCCATGATCCAGACGCCCGGCGTATCCATGGCAACCAGCGCGGTAACCCGCTCGGCGGGGCCCAGGCGGAGGGCTTCCACTTTGGCTTGCGTGGGCACGGGACGGCCGTCGAGCGTCAGCACTTGGAACTGGTGCCCTGGAAGCGTGAGCCAATGAGGCTCGGTGGCGCTGGCGTTGAGGATGTGAAAAAGCACACGTTGCCCCGGGCGCACTGCAAAGGGCGAGTCATGGCCCAGCATGCGGCCGTTGACGGACGCGGCTGTGTATTTGACCATCAGCGATCCGTCGTCGCTTGCGGAGTAGTAGGGCTCCCAATCGTGCAATACAACGAACTGCTCCCGGTCGTAACCGCCGGGGTTGGCGCGTGGTTCGACGTAGAGAAGACCGGACTGGCCCGTGTAGAGACCCTCTTTGAGGCTGCGATGGGCCATGGCGTGGGTGTGGTACCAGTGCAGGCCCTCGGGACGCGGCGTGAACCGAATTCGAGTGCTGGCTCCCGCGGGGATCATGGGCGAGCCTTCTTCCACGGAGCCGTCCACGTCCGGAGAAATCCACTGTCCATGCCAGTGAACAATCTCCGCGCGGTCGAGGCGGTTTGCAATCTCGATGGAGACGGGCTTGCCCGCTTGCAGGCGGATCTGCGGGCCGGGAATCCGGCCGTTGTAGGCAGCAGTGCGGAGCTTCTTTCCGGGCGAAAGTTCCCAGTCAATCTCGCCGATCTCGATGCGGTAATCGGGCGCGCTGTCCGGGTCCTGATTCATCGGCGGTGCCGCGGTATGATCCGGCTGAGCGGCCTGCGCCATCGCAGCGGCGGGCCAAACCTGGTGGCCGGCGGCGCCGGCCGCGGCGAGTGCGGCAGCGCGCAAAAATTTGCGGCGGCTGCATGGTCGCGCGGAAGAAAGATCGGCCAGCCCGGGAGGTGCGCTGTTCATGCTCGTTCCATTTTAGTGTCGCGCCGTTCCTTGCGTTGCGCACGGCTCGACCATGGGTCGGATTGATAGGGTGAGAAGGGGTCGGCAGCGCCGAGTACTATTCCCTAAAGTAACGCGCGCTTCCTTGCTTGAACGTGTGCCCGCAGCTTGACATATCGAGGCTAAACGGTTTTTCCTTTCAGTACTGCACCTTATTCACTCCAGCGAAATGCCTGGCAAACAGGATTCCGTGTGCGTTGCACGAAGAGAGCGGCTGAGGTGGTGAACGGGAGCGGACACGGGAAGGAATTCCCGCAAGAGTGTCCAATTGTCAGAAGCCCCCCGCCACCGGCCACGGTTCTTCGAGCGCCTTCAATCAAATTCTCAGATAGAACGCGCAATTCCTCTTTTTGGGGTGGATCGTGCTCAAGCGCGGGTTGGATTGTACCCTCGCGGGCTTGTTGCTCGCGTTTTCCTTGCCGCTTCTGGTTGCGGCTGCAATCGCCATCAAACTGGATTCCAGGGGCCCGGTGTTCTTCAGCCAGGCGCGCATGGGCAAGGGCTTCAAGCGCTTCCACTTGCTGAAGCTGAGAACCATGCGCATCGCCGTCGGCGGGCCGCTGTACACGGTTGCCGAAGATCCCCGCATCACCCGCGTGGGGCGATGGCTGCGCTGGTTCAAGGTGGACGAGCTGCCGCAGCTGTGGAACGTGCTGCGCGGCCAGATGAGCCTGGTCGGGCCGCGTCCGGTGATTCCGGATTTGGCCTTTGAGTTCAAGGATGCCTACGAGCGGCTGCTCGAGGTGCGTCCCGGGCTAACCGATCCGGCCACTGTGAAGTACTGCCGCGAGGACGAGTTGCTGGCGCGCCTTCCCGATCCGCTCGTTTACTTCAAAAATGTGCTGGTGCCAGAGAAGCTGCGCCTCTCCGCGTCCTATCTGGAACACGCCAATGTGTGGGCAGATTTGGGCTTGATGGCGAGAACGGCCCTGGCCCTGTTCCCATCTAATCTCGGACAGCGGCTGATGCACGAGCGGCTTGCTCTGCCGGCCCAGGCCTCTGGGATGCTGTTCTCCGAACCGTCGCCGGGGTCAGAGGCGCGGCACTCCGCTGAGAATGTCTGATTGCGCTTCCGCGAAGGCTCTCAGGAAACTGCAAGCGCGCATAGGCGTGTTGCCTGTCACAGGCCGGGTGGAATGCCGCCTTGGTATGATTAGGGCGAAAACAGACAGGCAGAACCTGCGTCTGGAACGCCAAGGAGAGTGTAATGCCCGAAGCAAATGCCCTAAGTCCCATTCCCACCAAAATTCTGGTTCCCATCGACTTCAGTCCCTCCTCCCATGCGGCCCTGGAATCGGCTGCCGACCTTGCCCAGCATTTTGGCGCCGCCATTCATCTAGTCCATGTCATTCCCATGTTTCCTGCCACCACCTTCCCGGACTTCATTCCCGAGACCAAGTTCCTTGAGGCAGCCAAAGCCGAGGCTGACCGGCATTTTGCCGCGGCCGCGGCCGATCTGGCCGCCAAGGGAATCAAGGTAGGGTCCAGCGTGGAAGTGGGCGACGACGTGGCCAGCACCATTCTGGAAGTGGCGGAGCGCGAGAAGGCCGACATGGTCGTGATCTCCACGCACGGCATCACCGGCTGGCACCCGCTGGTCTTTGGCTCCATCGCAGAAAAGGTGATGAAGCTGGTTTCCTGCCCCGTCCTGCTGCTGCGTACGCCCAAGCCCGTGAGCAGCGCCAAGGTCACTTCAGGCCGCCTGATGGAGTGGTGGTAATCACGAATCAATAATGGGCGAATCTCCGGCAATACGACGGAGATTCGCCCTTGTTGCGTGCGGCCCGTTCGGCGATTGCGCAGCGCCGCCACGGCTCAATGGAAGTCGTGGGAACGAATGTCGATGCTGGCGAGATCGAGCGGCGTAATGCGTTGCGCCTTGACGTGGATGACGCCGTCCTGATTCTGGAGCTTCCCCTCGATCGCAAGGAAGCGAGTGCGTGTGACAACCAGGCGGTTCTGCTCAAAGACATCGGGCGTGAGGATCACGTTGGCGATCCCGGTTTCGTCTTCGAGCGAGAGAAAGACAAATCCCTTGGCTGTGCCAGGGCGCTGGCGTGCGATGACGCACCCGGCGACCCGTACGAATCGATTGCTTCCGCAATGTTCCAATTCGGTTGCGGAGAGAAAACCCTGCCGCCGCAACGCCGCGCGCTGCCAGGCCATGGGATGCGGGCCGGTCGTGATGCCCGTGCCCGCGTAGTCCGCGGCCAGACGCTCGTCGTCGGACATTTTTTTGAGCGGATTCGCTGCCGGCTGCTGGATGGGCGCGGCTCCGCGCAGCAGCGGACCCGCGGGACGCCCCGCCTGCTCCACCTGCCAAAGCGCATCGCGGCGATGCTCGACGGCGTCCAGCACATTGAGAGCGCCGACGCTGGCAAGAGCGACGAGTTCCTTGCGGTTGAGTTCGGGGACGCGCGCGGCGAGTTCATCTACCGATTCGAAGGGGCCGTGGATGGCACGTGCGGCGAGAAGAGCTTCGGCCGAGGATTGACGCAGGCCTTTCACGTAATTCAGACCTATACGGAGCGACAGAGAGTCGTCCAGCTCTGCCTCCAGCGTGCAGAGCCAGTCCGATCGCTGCACATCGATAGGCCGCACGCGCAGGCCATGGCGCTGTGCGTCCTTGATAAGCACGGCGGGCGCATAGAAGCCCATGGGCTGGTTGTTGAGCAGGCCGCAGGTGAAGGCAGCCAGGTAGTGGACCTTCAAATAGGCCGAGGCGTAGGCGATCAGCGCAAAGCTGGCCGCGTGCGACTCGGGAAAGCCGTACATGGCGAAGGACGAGATGCCCTGCACGATGTTGTCCTGTGCTTCGGGGCCGATGCCGTTGCGCGTCATGCCCGAGCGCAGCCGGCCTTCCAGGTCCTTCATCCGCTGCATCGACCGCCTCATGCCCACGGCCCGGCGCAGCTCTTCAGCCTCCGCGCCGGTGAAGCTCGCCACAGTCATGGCCATGCGCAAAAGCTGCTCCTGGAAAAGCGGCACGCCGAGGGTGCGCTTGAGCACGGGTTCGAGCGAGGGATGCGGATAGGTAACCTCCTCCTTGCCCTGGCGTCGGCGCATGTAAGGGTGCATCATCTTGCCCACGATGGGACCGGGGCGGATGATGGCCACCTGCACCACCAGGTCGTAGAAGCGCGCCGGCGCGTTGTGCGGAATCGAAGCCATCTGCGCGCGGCTCTCTACCTGGAACATGCCGACTGTGTCGGCCTTGCACAGGGTTTGATAAACCAGCGGATCCTCGGGCAGCGTGGCCAGGTCGATCTCTTTCTTGTAATGGCGCGGGATGAGCTCGATGCAGTCTTTGAGCACCGCCATCATGCCCAGGCCGAGCAGATCGACCTTGATCAGGCCCATGTCGGCGCAGTCTTCCTTGTCCCACTGGATGACGGAGCGGCCGGGCATGGACGCGCGCTCCAGCGGGACAACGCGGCTGAGCATGCCCGCGCAGATGACCATGCCGCCGGAGTGCTGGCCGAGATGGCGCGGCAGGTTCTGCATGCGCTGGCACAGGTCGAGATAGCGGGCGATGCGCGGATGGCGCGCGTCCAGGCCCGCCTGCTCGAAGTTGTGAGCCATGGTGTCGTTGGCGCCGCGCCACTCCCAGTGGCCCACCAGGCCGGAGAGCCGCGTAAGCTGCTCTTCCTCGAAGCCCAGCGCCTTGCCCACCTCGCGCGCCGCGGATCGGCCGCGATAGCTGATGACGTTGGCGGTCATGGCCGCGCCCATCTGTCCGTAGCGCTCGTAGACGTATTGAATCACCTGTTCGCGCAGATCGCCGGACGGAAGATCGAGGTCGATGTCCGGCCATTCGCCGCGGTTCTCGTTCAAGAAGCGCTCGAAGAGCAGCTCCATTCCCACTGGATCGACGGCGGTGATTTCCAGCGCATAACAGACGGCGGAGTTGGCCGCCGAGCCGCGGCCCTGGGCGAGAATGCCGTGTCGCTGGCAGTAGCGCACCAGGTCCCAGACGATGAGGAAGTACCCAGCGAAGCCCAGTTTGGCAATGAGCTTGAGCTCATGCTCGACCTGCGCGCGGGCTTTCAAGAGAAGTGAACGCTTGGCCGGCGACCCGTAGCGCTTGACGACGCCTTCTTCTACGCGGCGAGCGAGAAAGCTGTCCATCGTCTCGCCATCGGGTACAGGATAATGAGGGAACTGGTAGCCCAGATTGTTGAGCGTGAATTCGAGCCGGTCGCTGACGATGCGCGTGTTGGCGATGGCTTCAGGAATCTCGGCAAAGACATCCGCCATGTGCTGTGCGTGGCGGAGTTCTCTTGCGTTGTTGCACGCAAGCAGGCGGCCCGCCCGATCAAGCGTAGTGTGGTGGCGGATGACGGTAAGCGCGTCGAGAATCTCGCGATCCCGCTCCGTCGCGTGCAGAACTCCATTGGTGGCGACGACGGGTAGGTTGAGAGATGATGCCAGGTTAAGCAGCGATTGGTTGCGGCACTCCTGCTCGCGCAGTCCGTGACGCTGCAACTCGATATAGACGTTGCTGCGGCCGTAGATGCCAGCGAGAAGTTCCGCGCGCTGGCGTGCGCCGTTCATCCCTTCCTGCGCGAAAGCCGAAGCGAGCGGGCCTTCATCGCCGCCTGTGAGGCAGATAAGTCCTCCGGAAAATTCTTCCAGATCTTCGAGCGTTGCCGCGCCTTCGGCCTTTGTAGCTTCACGCATCTTGAAGCGCGTGATGAGCTGGCAGAGATTCTGGTAGCCAATTTGCGAGGCGCAGAGCAGCAGCAGGCGCGGCGGCTCGTCAGGGAACTGATGCGGCAGCCAGTGGGGCGGCGTGAGCCCGCTGCCGAAGGAACTGACCGCGATCTCCGCGCCGACGTGGGCCTTTACGCCGGCCTTCTTCGCCTGGGTGTGAAAGCGAGCCGCGCCGTAGAGGCCGTTGCGGTCGGCCAGTGCGAGTGCGGGCATCTCCAGCTCGGCCGCGCGTTCGATGAGCGCTTCCGGCTGCGAAGCTCCAGCCAGAAAGCTGAAGGCGCTGGCGGCGTGGAGTTCGATATATGAGGAGTCGTGCGGCATGGGACGCCTTGGCAGATGACAGGTTACAGATGACAGTTGGTAACTACCAACTAACATCAATAAGTACCATGCAATAACTTAAAGTTAGTCGTAAAAGGCCTCTAACTGCCATTGGTCGCGGGTGCAGTCGCGAACTAACAAGCACGCAACAGACGATCCGCCGCTCGACTCGGCCAGCACGTCCCACTCTTCGGTGTTCCATGCCTCGGTAGACCACCAGCATCCGCAGGTTCGCCAGGGGCCGTAGGCGGCGGCGACCTTGAAGCTCTGCTCGCGATCGCGGAAGGCGACCGGCTTCAGTGCGTCGAGTTGCACGCGCACGCGTGTGGGCGGGCGGACGCGGCGCAGCGCCATGCGCGCGCGAGCCGGCTCCGGCTCACCGGGCTTGCGGGCGATGGATGGAATGGTAATAGAAAAGTTTTCCATGCGGAAGCTGCCCGGCCGATGCGTGTCTTCGAGCACCGGCGATCCCACGCGGTCGTCGCCGGCGATGGCTTTGAGGCGGGCGATGGTTACGTCCAGGCGCGAGGGCTCGGGCGTCTGCGGAGCGAACAGTCCCAGCTGCACTTTACTCGACTGGCCAGCCTGCGCCCTGAGGGTGAGCGAGAGCACGGCGGCCTGCGGCGGATGCGCCGCAATCTCCAGTTGCAGCAGCTTGAGCAGAAACTTGCGATCGATGGTGGCAAGTGCCGGACGGATGGTGCGCTGATATGCGAGTCCGCCCTCCAATTGCATCCCCACGGCAAGCGAGGCCAGGGAGAGCGCGCGTGCGCCGGCGCGCGTAGCCAGGCAATCGATCATGCGCGCGCCGATAAACAGCAGCGAGTCGATCTGCTCGATGGGTGTCTCGAAGGCGCAGAACTCTTGCAGCGAAAAGTCGGCCTCGATGGGCTCAAAGGCGTGAGGAAGCGTGCCGCCGGCCAGCTTGCGCCAGTCAACAGCCTGTGGGCCGAGGCGGGCAACAAGGTCGGACTCGGGGAGCGCGGCCAACTCTTCGAGCGTGCGAATACCCCAGAGGAGGAAGGTTTCGTCGGGGTCTGCTGGAAGATCCAATACGGCCAGAGGAAGCCTGCCCAGCGCAGCTGCCTCCTGGCCGGGAGGAATGACGGTGATGCCGCGTATGGCCGCGGACTTCAGGTGCGCGCTGTGGAAGTTGGCGCTGACGGCAACGGAGGCGCGGAATCCGGCGGTGATGAGGGCTGCACGCAGGTTGCGTGCCAGGGTTTCCGGCGGGCCAAAGAGGCACTCGGTTCCGGTAATGTCCAGAACGCAGGAGCAGGCCGTTGGCTGGCTCACGTCCTCAAGACGTGGCGAAAACTGCGCGGCCGATTCGAACAAAACAGCGCGTGCGGCAGCCTCCGTCTCGGTAGAGCGGGCAATGAGCCTCAGGCCGTTGATGCTCTCGGCCTCCAGGCGGGTCATGCCCTGCGATGAGCCGGTCAGGCGCGCCAGCCGGTTCATGGAGCAAACGGTCTGCAAAGGCGGACGGCCGTCGAGCACGGCCACCGGCTGTGTGGCCAGTTCCGGATGTAGGCGCAGCAGCGCCTGTGCGGGAAACTCCTCGGCATACACGCAGGCGTAAAGTTCCGTCTTCATGCGCTCGCCTTTCTCTCGGCCGCGGCGCTTCTTTGGGCTGCGGCGATTGCCGGCCAGACAGAAGCCGGCGGCTTGCGCCTGCCTGCCAGGTGCAGGGCTGAGGCGGCCGAGGCAACGCGGCCGGTTCTTACCTGGTACTCGCAGCCGGCAAGGACGGTCCGGCCGTCAGTCTGCGCGTTCATCGCTGCGCATTCGAGGACCAGTGCGGCGCTGGACTGCGCAACAGGCTCCTGAGCCACCACCACCAGGGAACACCGGGTGCGATCGGCGGCCTGGCGGAAGCGGAACCAGGTAGCAAGCGGAATGCGCGCGCAGTGCTCCGGAGCCGTCGACCCCAGATCGAGCACAAGAGCTGAAAATCCGCCCGCCTGAAGCAGCAGATCGGTGGCGCGGAGGGCCTGATCCAAATTCGAGAAATCGGAGCGCGCCCAGGGCTTGGCAGTGGGACTGTGCAGGCGGCAGCGGACCCAGAGCAGTTGCCGCAGTGCCACGCCGCTGGCGGCGGCTGACTCGGAGTCGAAGGCGTCGTTGGCATCGATCCAGGCGCAGGCGCAGTCGTCGCCTGTGCGTGCGGCGAGGAAGGCCAGCGCGAGGCTGGTGCGGCCAGAGGAGACGGGGCCGGTGATTTCGCTGATGGCGCCGACAGGCAGGCCGCCGTCGAGCAGATGGTCGACTTCCGGAATGCCGGTGGAGGCGGTTTCGCGGACGGTGCGCGGGACGGGCGAGAGCGCGGCGGGGAAGCGGCGTTCGAGGGAGGATTCGATTTGGAGACGGAGGGCAGAGGCAGAAGGCATGGTCGGACCTATATTCGCCTTTTCTTCGCTTAATCATCGCGCGAATCGACCCGTTTGTCAAAGGCCGCGGATGGGGTTGGCGTATGTCCAGCTCCGCCAGGCCTTTGCGTGTGTACCATGGAAATCGGAAGCAGGAGGCGGGTGTGAGGCTATTCCGGACCAGCGCTGGGTGTGTTGTGGAGCGGCAGTGGCGGTATTTCCGCGTGGATGGAGCGGACTGGGATGGACTGCTGGCGCAGGAGGATCTGTTGGGAACCGTGGGCGGGCTTATCGAGGGACGTGAGCCGGTGGCCGGTTTCCACGAGGCGGAGTTGCTGGCGCCCATCGGGCAGCAGGAGGTGTGGGCGGCGGGGGTAACGTATTACCGCAGCCGCGGTGCGCGCATGGAAGAGTCGAAAGACGCCGGCGGGGGCAGCTTTTATGACCGCGTCTACTCAGCCGAGCGGCCGGAACTCTTCTTCAAATCCACGGCCAGCCGCACAGTGGGCACGGGCGGCAAGGTGCGGATTCGTGCCGACGCGAAATGGAGCGTGCCGGAACCGGAGCTTACGCTGCTGGTGAGCCCTGGCGGCAGGATCACGGGCTACACCATCGGCAACGACATGAGCTCGCGCGACATCGAAGGCGAGAACCCTCTCTACCTGCCGCAGGCCAAGGTTTACAACGGCAGTTGCGCGCTGGGTCCGGGAATTCTGGTCAGCGCGGAACCCCTCGCGCCTTCAACGGAGATTGCGATCGAGATTCTACGCCAGGGGAAGGTTGAATTTGCCGGAAGAGTAGCGCTGACGGAGTTGAAGCGCGATCCGCAGACGCTGCTCGAATATCTGTTCCGCGACAACACGTTTCCTGACGGCTGCTTCCTGATGACGGGGACGGGGATTGTGCCGCCGAGTTCGTTTACGCTCCAGAGGGGAGACCTGATCCGCATTACGATTGAGCCGATCGGGACGCTGGAGAACGAGGTGGCGTGAGCACCTGCGGTGCTGCAGACGGCGCTTGCGCGCCATGGGATTTGTTACGCAGCAAGTCAGCGGACGTAATTGATTGATGTAATGTTCCCACGGGTCATTCCGCGTCCTTGACGCACCGAAACCCCACCCCCCCGGAGCGGTCGTAGCCGGGGGCCATCAGCAGCAGCTTGCCGTGCTCGTCGTTGTGCCAGGCCTGAGGGAAGTACCAGATGGAGCCCTGCGGCTGGTAGTACTCGCCGCCGCGCACAATGCCGGCGCGGGTGTGATCGTCGCTGAACTCATCGGTCCACTGCCAGACGTTGCCGACCAGGTCCATAACGCCGTATGGGCTTGCGCCCTGCGGATGGGCGTCGACGGGGTCGGGGCCGCGCATGGAGCGGCTGGTGTCCGGCGTGGGCACGTTAGCCGGCTGCCAATAATTGCCCCAGGGGAACGCGCGACCGTCGAGGCCCTGCGCGGCCAGTTGCCACTCCCACTCGTGGGGAAGGCGTTTGCCAGCCCACTTGGCGTAGGCGCGGGCGTCTTCGATAGAAACCCAGGTGACGGGATGGTTCTCCCAACCTTGCGGGAACGTGCTGCCTTTCCAGTCACGCAGGAAGTTGATCGAATCTTGGGGCGCGTAGTGGGTAGCGTCCAGGAATTGCTTGAACTGGGCGTTGGTGACCGGGTACTTGTCGATGAAGAACGGCTTGATCTCCATCGTGTGCTCGTGGAAGCGGCGCGGCGTAGGCTCCCAGGGATACTGGACATCGACCAGGTTGGTCGCGTCGCCTTCGATCTCCACGCCCTCCACCTTGAAGTCGAACGAACCGCCGGGAATCTTCACCATTCCGGTGGGTGCGTCGGTAGCAGGCGCGGTTGCCGGAATTTCAACCAGCTTCTGCTTCAGGACGGGGGGCTCGTGGGAGAGATCGGTCAGCGGCTTGCGGGTCATCTCCGCCATGCGTTGCATCAGGGTCTTGATTGCGTCGCTGGGCTCGCCTGGTGTGGCCAGGATGGCCCCGTAGCCGCTGGCTTCCATGTCGAAGCTGAGCGTGCCGGTCTGACCGTTGACCTCAGGCTTCAACTCCACTCCGTGGTAAAGGTCGAAGTAGCGCATTCCGGGCGCGAGCGGAACATCCATCTGCTGGCCGGCAACTGAGTAACCGTTGCGGTTGACGATGCTCCAGACTGTCTGGTTGGCTAGAGGCCATCGGCTCGAGTACACGCCGAAGGTGTGCATGGGATAGAGCGGCTCCCAGTCGGGGCTGACCAGGAAGGGCGCGATGCCGCGCTCGATTGCAGCGACGCGCCGTGTAGCCTCGGCATCGCGGGGATTGATGCCGATCCAGATTCCCCACACGTTCTCCCAGCTCTCCCATCCCACGCCGTTAAAGAAGGCATACTGCAGGTCGTCCGTCTTGTCAGGGTTCCAGCGGTCGCTGATGTTCGCCATGTGGCGAGTCTCCAGCCACTTGTACTTGTCGACCATGGGGATGAAGGGGAAGTTGTATTGGCCCCAGTTCATCACGTTCCAGGCGAGGGCTTCGTCCGCCGGGCTGCCCTCAGGCTCGAAGACCAGGGGATGGCCGATCCTCTCAGCGGCCAATGAAAAACCGAGGGGCACGCCGTCCTGGGTGTCGCCGTTGATGCCGTCTGCGCCGATTTGCTTCATAAGGGCCGCGATGGCGTCGGGCCAGGGCTGGTCAGGAGCGTGCGTGCCTTCGTCCCACATCATCATGGGAAACAGCACGCGCACGCCACGGCGGTGGAATTCGGCGACCATCTGCTTCACGCCTTCAACGCCGCCGGGCATGGATTCGACCATTTGCAGTTGGTTGCGATCGTCCACACCCATGTTGGGATAGGTGGCCCAGATGAGCACAGCATCGATGCCGCCGTAGCGCTTGTCCAGGTCGTCGAGATAGCGGTCCACGGTGTAGCGGCCGGCCACGGGATCGTAGAAATAGCGGTCGTGGACCATCATCTGCGGCTGCATGAAGCTCGACTGGGTCCACTTGAGGGCGGGCCACTCGTAGCGCGACCCGTCATAGGTGATGCGGATGCGGTGCTCGTTGCGCCAGTGGGTGATGTCTTCGAGCCAGCGCTCGTGAGTGCGGGGCGGGCAGCCCGCGGTGAGCGCGCCATCCCAGGCGTGGTGCAGGTTCATGCAGTCGGGCGGGGGAATCTGCTGGCCGCGGGCGGAGTAGGCGGTGTCCTGCGCGGCCGCGGCGAGGGCGAGGAATGCTGCCACAAGTCCAAAGCTCAGTGTGCGAAACATGGCGTCCGTGCTCTCCATTTGAAAACCCTCCGGCCCGAGGGCGTGGGATTGCAGAAATTCAGGTGTGTTGCGCCAGGAATTTTTCGACCTCGGCGCGGAAGGGCATCGATGCCTGCGCGCCGTGGCGAGTAACGGAAATGGCCGCTGCTGCCGAGGCAAATCGGGCGGCAGCAAAGGGGTCGAGACCTTCGAGCATGGCGACGGCAAAAGCGCCGTTGAAGCAGTCGCCGGCGCCGACGGTGTCAATGGCCTTCACCTTGAAGGCGGGCACCCAGGCTGCCGCGCCCCCGGCCACGGCCACGTAAGCGCCTTCGCCGCCGCGCTTCATCACCACGCCTTTGAGCCCCCGCGTCAACAGACGCTTCGCGCCCTCTTCGGCCGTAAGTGTTTCGCCCAGGTAGAAGGCCGCTTCCGTTTCGTTGGGCGTGGCCCACGCAACCTGGCCCCACATTTCGTTAGGTACGGCTGCGGCCGGAGCAGGATCGAGCACGACCGGCACGCCCGCCGCGGCGCAGAAAGCGAGCGTGTGACTGACGGTTGGGATGGGCAGTTCGAGCTGGCAGAGGACCATGCCTGCGGAGTGGATGAGATCGGAGTGGCGATCGACGATGGCGGGATCGACCTTGCCATTGGCGCCTACGACCACGACAATCGCGTTCTCGCCGTTCTCCGCAATCAGAATGGAGGCTACACCGGAGGGTCCGGGTACGCGCTGGACGGCTGCGGTTTCCACGCCCGCGGCTGCCAGGTTGTCGAGCAGCGCTTGGCCAAAGACATCCTCGCCGACCGCGCCGACCATCTGCGTGGGATAGCCCAGCCGGGCAGCGGCAACAGCCTGGTTGGCGCCCTTACCTCCGGGGGTGGTGTCAAACGACGTACCGACGAAGCTCTCCCCGGGGACGGGAATGCGGTGGGCGTGCGCCACCAGGTCCATGTTGATGCTTCCAACGACAACGATCGGTTTGCGATTGCCGTTCATGGGTCAGTCCTCAGTAAAGCGGGGCCAGCGCCACGGAGACGAGGCCAAGGGCGAAGAAGATGAACATCAGGACCAGGGACTGGCGCGCCGCGCGGGGCGCTCCGGCAAACTCGCGCCAGACAAAGACGCCCCAGCAGGCCGAGACCATGGTGGCGCCCTGGCCGATGGAGTAAGAGACGGCCGGGCCCACCAGATGTGCGCCCGAGGCTACAAAGTTGGCGATCGCGCCGGTGGCCCAGATGGCTCCGCCGAGCAGCCCGGCCAGGTGCCAGCTGATCGGCGCGGGCATGTAGGCAGAGAGCTTGACGGGCGGCTTGCCGTCCAGGGGCTTGGCCATCAGCAGCAGGTTGGCGGGGACGGTGGAGACCAGTACGCCACACGCGAAAAACAGCGAGACGGCATAGGGGCCAACGGCAGGCACTCCGTGCGCGCCGCGCAGCGCTGCGGCGACCAGAGGATAAAAGGTGCCCATCAGCAGGCCGGCAATCAGCGAGAGGACGATGCCGCGCGTCGTCGCAGCCTTCGCCTTGCCCTCGCGCCCGCGATAGGCGGCGGCATCGAAGACGATGGCCAGCGTGACCAGGGCGACTCCGCCGAAGAGCAGCAGGGGATTGCCGGCGGGGCGCACCATGTAGCTCGAGACCGCGCCTACGATCAGCGCCAGCCCGATGCCGACCGGGAAGGCGACCGCCAGCCCGGCCACATCGATGGCGGCCACCAGCAGCAGGTTAGCGATGTTGAAGATGACGCCGCCCAGCATGGCGAAGAGGACGGAGCCAACTGGGGCTTGGACGATGTCGGCAAGGAAGGGCGTGCCGGCGGAGCCGTGGCTGCCCGCGGTGAGCCCCCAGAAGATGGCGGCCCCTGCCAGGCCCAGGGCGTAGTCCCAGTAGAAGAGCTGGAAGCGGTAACCGGGGCAGAGTTTCAGCGTGTTGGCCCACGACCCCCAGCAGAGCATGGTGAGGATCGTAAGCAGGAGTGCGCCCACATAGGATTCAGGAAAGAACATGGTTGGACCCCGCCGCGTTGATTGTGCGTTGAACTAGGAAACATAAAGCCTGGGGCTGCGGGGGCGCAAATGGGCAATGGTCTCAACGCGGCGCTCAGGACCAGCCCCAGCCCTTCCACCAGGATTGATCTTCCTCAAAGACGTAGGACTTCTCGGGGTTGGTGGGGTGAACGCGGACCGTGAGGTGTTCTGATGGGACAAATTTCTGGGCCAAGTTCCGCGCAGATTCGCGGTACCAGAAACCCCGCTTGTAGTTCCCGCTGTACCTTTCAAATTTGACTTTGTAGGCGTAGCAGATCTCAAGGGACGGATACATGGTGCGCTCCGGCGCCAGGGCTCGCTTGATGATGCCCTCTGTCTTGGCCCAAGAATGGCTTTGAGCACGAAAGAACGCGCGTATGATGACACGAAAGAGAAAGACGACGATGTTGTCGGCGATCAGTGGCAACACTGTGCTCCGGAAACAGGTTCGATCTAGCTCTTCGCCGCTTTGATTGCCTCCGTCAGCGCCGGCACTACCTCAAATAAGTCTCCGACAATCCCGTAGTCGGCTACTTCGAAGATGGGCGCGTCGGCGTCCTTATTGATGGCGACGATGCACTGCGAGGCCTTCATGCCGACCAGGTGCTGAATGGCGCCGCTGATGCCGACGGCGAGATACAGCTTGGGCGCGACGGTCTGGCCGCTGCTGCCCACCTGCCGCTCCATGGGCAGCCAGCCGTTGTCGCAGATGGGACGCGAGGCGGCCAGCTCCGCGCCGAGGGCCGTGGCCAGGTCCTGCACCAGGGGCAAATTGTCGGCATCCTTGATGCCGCGGCCGACAGCGACGATCAGTTGCGCAGAGCCCAGGTCGACGGTTTGCGAACTGCCGCGGAACGGCTCGCCAGGCTTGGTGCGAATCTGCGCGGCGTCGATCGTGGGGCTGAACGTAGCGATTTCGGCGGACCCGGTTGCGGGCGAATCCTCGACTCGGAAGGCGCCAGCCTGTACGGAGATGAAGCACGGACCGCTGCCGGTGGGCTTGTACGCGCCGTTGAGGCGGCCCTGCATCAGCTGGCGCGTGAAGATCGGGCCGTCGCCGATGGCTACCACGTCGCTGATCAGCACCTGGCCCACTCGTGCGGCCAGCGCCGGAGCGTAGTCGCGCACCTGGTAGGTGTGCGGCAGGACAACGTGCGTGGGGCTCTCCCTCTCGATCAGCTGCTGCAATGCGTGATTGAAGCCGTCTGGCGTGTATTGGGCCAGCAGCGGGTGCTCGACGCGCAGAACCCTGGCGAGGGGACGGGTGGCGATCTCGACAGCCAGGGATTCGGTGTCCGGGCCGAGGATGACGGCGCTGACGTTTGAGCCTGCCTGCGCGGCCAGGCGCTGCCCGGCGGCCAGGGCTTCCCAGCTGATGCGGGAGATGCGGCCTTCCCGCTGTTCGATGACTACCAGGATTCCGCTCATAGCACGCGCACCTCGAATTTCAGCTTTTCTACCAGGGCCGCGGCTGCTTCTTTCGCCGTGCCAGGCAGGATTTGGGTGGATTTCTGCTTTTGCGGCAGCGAGACGCGGTCGAGAACCACCACCGACGTGGCGTCCACGGCAAGTTCGGCCACGGTGAGCTGGCGGACTTCCTTCAGCTTGGCGCGCTTGATGCCCATCAGCGTGGCATAGCGCAGCTTGTTGCCGCCGGACTGGATGGTGAGCACCGCCGGTGTGGGCAGCGCGATCTCCTGGAACCAGCCCTCTTCGAGCTCGCGCTTCACGGTGAGGCCGCCATCGTTCTTTTCCACGTGGAGGATCAGCGAGGCGTGGGGCAGGCCCAGCAGCTCGGCGAGGATGACGCCCGTCTGGCCCAGGCCCAGGTCCTCTGACTGAAGGCCGGTGAGCACCAGGTCGGGGCTTTCCTGCTTGGCGGCGGCGGCCAGCAGGCGGGCCACGCCGAGCGCGTCGCGCGAACCCAGATCGTCGCAGGCAATGTTGATTCCGCGGTCTGCGCCCTTGGCCAGGGCCTCGCGGATGGTCTGCCCAATCCGCTCCGGGCCGGCCGAGAGCACGACGACTTCGCCGCCGTGCTTCTCCTTGAGTTGGAGAGCCTCTTCCAGCGCGTAGGCGTCCGACTCGTTGAGCGCAAACTGGAGGTCGGATTCTTCGATCCACTTGGCCTGAGCGTCGATGCGGAGTTGAGCATCGCGATCAGGAACTTGTTTGATGGCTACGATAATTTTCATGATGGGGGCTCTCGTACATCTTAACTGGCTTGGACTTTCGCCGCACTCGAGGAGGGCAATCCCCGCGCGACTAGCTGGGCGATGTCGAGCAACTTTGGCGCGCCTTCACCTTGTTCGGTTAACGCGTCGCGGAACATGCTGTTGCAGAAGGGGCACGCGGTACCCACGGTTTGCGCGCCGGTAGCCGCGAGTTCGGCGGCGCGATTGTGGCTGACGCGTTCGCCGGCTTCTTCGCCGAGAAACGCGAGGCCGCCGCCTGCTCCGCAGCAGAAGCTGCGCTCATGGTTCCGCGGCGCCTCCACAAGCATCCCAGCCAGACCCACAACAGCGCGCGGTTCCTCGTAGACATTGCGATAGCGCCCCAGGTAGCACGGGTCGTGGAAGACAATTTTCTCGTCCTTCGCCTGCTGCGGAAGTTTGTCGGCGAAGCGGGCCAGGAATTCGCTGTGGTGCTCGATTTCTGGCGGCGTGCCGTATTCCTTCCAATCCTCCTGGATGGTGCGGACACAATGCGGACAAATCGACACGATCTTCTTCACTTTGTTCTGCACCAGGGCTTCGAGGTTGCCTTCGGCCAGTTGCTGGAAGACGAGGTCGTTGCCGAGGCGGCGGGCAGGGTCGCCGGTACATTTTTCCTTGCGCAGCACGCCGTAGCTCGTGCCCAGGTAGTTCATCACGCGGGCGAAGTCGGCCACAATCTCGCGGCCCTTGGGGTCGTAGCCGCCCATGCAGCCCAGCCAGAGGCAGTATTCTTGCGTCCCGTCGAAGATGGGCAGGGCCTGCTTCTGGATGAACTTGTCGCGCTCGGCGGGGCTGATGCCTAACGCGTTGCTGCCGCGCTCAAGCGCTAAAAACAATTTCGACCCGTAGTCGTCCTCCCACGCGCCCGTATTGACGGCCCCGCGGCGCAGTCCGACCAGGATGGGCACGTGCTCGATGCCCACCGGGCACTGGAACTCGCATGCGCCGCAGGTGGTGCACTGGAAGACGGCTTCCTGCGAGTTGTACTTGCCCAGCAGCGGCTGGTCCGACGTGGGGCCGAGGTCGTTCAGGTAGGCTCGGACGCCGAGGATGATTTCTTTTGGGTTAAGGAGCTTTCCAGTGTTGGCCGCCGGGCAGTGCTCGGTGCAGCGGCCGCACTCCACGCAGGAGTAGGCTTGCAAGCTCACGAGTTGGGTTAGATCCGTTCCGGCGACCATGCCAAAGTCCTCATCGCCCGCCAGCGGAGGAATCTGCGCATAACTCCCGCGTGACAGAAAAATGGTCGCCGGGCTCAACAGCAAATGCAGGTGCTTGGTGTGCGGAATGATGGGCAGAAAGGTGAACAGTGCCAGCGTGTGCAGCCACCACAGAATGCGCGCGGCTGTGCTCGCATCGGCGACGAAGAACGAGGCCAGGTAGGTGGCCATCAGGGCAAAGATCAGGAAGGCGATGAAACCGGACTCCCAGGAGAGCTTCGCTCCCAGCCATTTGGGGCGCACCAGGAAGCGGCGGATGAAGAGGGCTGCGATGCCCACGGCGCAGAACAATGCGAAGACGGCGGCGAAGTAGAAGTACCAGCGGCCGATGACGCCGTCGGGCGAGAGAAAGCCGATACCGAGGCCGCTGGCGCAATGATTGAGCGTAACCAGGGCGAAGGCCAGGAAGGCCCAGAAAACTGCTGCGTGAGCCAGGCCGGGGAGCGGACGCTCGCGGATGACTTTGGCCTGGCAGAGCACCTCCCAGAAGAAGTCCCAGACGCGCTTCCCGATGGGGAAGAGGTGGAAGCTGGGGTCTTTCTTCGACTTGAGGATCTTGTTGAGGACAAGCCCAAAGCGTCGCCAGAAAAGCCAGGCCGAAGTGATGAAGATGGCTGCGAAAACAAGTTTCTCAAGCAGGGAGAAATGCTGGGGCTCGGCGAGGATTGGTAATGACAGAAGCATAAACAAACAGAGCAGGATGACACGGCAACGATACAGGATGGGGCGTTGCGTTGTCTCGCAGCCAGGTCAGACCTTCCACTGGAAGCAGATGCCGAAGCCATCGGGACATTGCGGTTGCTCGTAGACCCCGGCGCTACTGGCCTGGGTTCTGGTTGTACCGCTCTAACATGGCTGAGGAAATTTCGCCGCTGCCCAACCAGTGGCCTCGCCTCTGACCGGCATGAGTCTGGTAGCGCTCCAGATGGTCCGGGTCAGGCTGCACGACACGGCCGTTCTCCAGGAACAGCAGGCCGGCTTTTTCTGTGGGCATTCGAGCGACGAAAGCTTCTGCTTCTTCTATGGCCGTCCGCAAGCGGGCCAGGACGCCGGCAGGATCGATTGATTGGTCTAATACCAGCGCTCTCCATTCGGCAGCCGGATAGTGGGAGTTGCGTCGAATCTCGGCGAGGAGGCCTTCGGGGGTAAACCCCGGCGATTTGTCTACAGCGGCCCACACGATGGCGCCCAGCGGAAGTACGGCCTCGTGCGTAGTGACCAGATCCACGATGTCCCGCACCTCGCGCCGCCCTGCCGCGGCCATGGCCTTGTTGATCGCCAGGTCAACGGGGTGAAGGACGTAGCCGAATACTTCGTCTTTGACGGCGGGGAAGAAGCGGTAATCGCTGTCGGCCACCCATTCCAGGCGTGTGGATTCATTTCCAGAGACGATCTGGGCGGTGTGAATCGAAGGGAGTTGGCGCAGCCAGGTTACGCGGTAGCCCGCGGCCTCCAGGAGGTTGGCGTCGTTCAGTGCGGCTGCGGAGACGCGTTCCTCGCGGTCGTGGAAGACATCGATGTCACCGGAGTAGCGCAGAGTTCTGCGGTTGAGCGGCGTTGAGCCCCCCACAAAGCTCTCCGGGTCGCGATGAGACGAGAGCAGGCGCAGAATATCGATTTGGAGCTTAGACAGCGGCATGGCAGGCTTGCTCGATGCGTTCGGCGAGACGGCGGGCAACAAGATCGCCCTCAATGCGCAAGGCCCGGGCGACGACGAGCGCATCTTCCGGAGAGGGCGTTTCGAAGGCGCGCAGATTCCAAAGCGCATGCGTGCCATAATCTGCGAAGGCCTGCCTGTAGAGGGCCACGTAACCGGGTTGAACCACTTCAGCGCTCATGGGTTGTCGCCCTGCGGCCATTATGAACGGGGCGGCGAGGAGAGGCAAGTTTCTGAGAAAAAAGGGAAGTGCCTCAGTTTGAAATAAGTTTTGCTCCCTGCTCCTTCATCAACCGAGCAAGGGCCAGCATTTTTCTGAACTCAGTCGCATACTTCTGCGACATCCCCACTTCTTTGCAAAATCCTTCAGGGTTCAAGCCTTTGAGTTCATCTGCATTTTTCAGCACTTTGAAATGAAACATGGCAATTTTCTGCTTCGTTGCTTCTGCCCGCTGAATATCGGCCTTTATTTGTTCGACTATATTCACAGTTCCCTCCCGCGCGTTTGCAGATCGCTTAATTCTACTCGCCAAGTCCCGCAATTTCTTCATGTGTCCAAACTTGTTCCGAAATTCCAGCGCCACTGCGGGGGTAATCCGTAGTGTTTTGTGAATACGATCGAAGTTGTAGTGGATGAGTCGCGGCTTCCCAATTCGACAGGAACTGGCTGGGCTAGACTGGAGGGTTGTTGCATCTGATTCCGGATGGGTGGAGATTGATTTGGGAAAGTACCTGGTCACAGGCGCAGCTGGATTCATTGGACGGTCGATCGCCGCAGCGCTGCTGGCGCGCGGCGAGACGGTGCGCGGCATCGACAACTTCATCACCGGGAAGCGCTCCAATCTGGTTGGCCTTGAGGCGATGGAGTTCATGGAGGGCGACCTGGCTGATCCGGCGGCTTGCGCGCGGGCCTGCGCCGGGGTTGAGATCGTGTTTCACGAGGCGGCGCTGGCGTCGGTGCCGCGCTCGGTGGCCGACCCCGTTGCCACCAACGTGGCCTGCGTGGACGCCACGCTGAACCTGCTGGTGGCGGCGCGGGATGCGGGCGCTCGGCGGGTTGTGTACGCCGGATCGTCTTCGGCCTACGGCGAGTCTGCGACGCAGCCCAAGCATGAGCAGATGCTGCCCAGCCCCATCTCGCCCTACGCGGTGGCCAAGCTGGCCGGCGAGCACTACATGCGGGTCTTTGCGCGAGTGTACGGCCTGGAGACGGTAGTGTTGCGCTATTTCAATGTCTTTGGGCCGTACCAGGACCCGACCAGCCATTATTCGGGGGTGTTGGCAATCTTCTGCCGCAAGATGCTCGCCGGTGAGCAGCCGACCATCTATGGCGATGGCGAGCAGAGCCGGGACTTCACCTATATCGATAACGTGGTTCATGCCAATTTGCTCGCGGCTGCCGCGCCGGTGGAGAAGGTCTCCGGGCAGATGATGAACACGGCAACGGGGACCAGCATCACGCTGAACCAGACCTTTGCGCTTCTGTGCGAGCTGACCGGTTTCGCAGGCGAGCCGGCCTATGCCCATGGGCGTGCCGGGGATATTCGAGATTCGCTGGCGGACATTCGCCTGGCCGGGGAGTTGCTCGGCTACCGGCCGGTCGTGGATTTCCGCGAGGGGCTGCGCCGGACGGTGGAGTGGTACCGGGCTGGGGCCTGATCTTCGCGGCGCGGCGGGCAGGCCGAATGACGGTTTTCCCAGAATTCGTTTTCTTGTGTGACGCCGTCTATTGACGAATTCCTTCCTTTAGAGGACACTGTCCGGGATTTCCTCCGCAGTGGCTTTTTGATCGATACTTGGCGATACCCCTGCGCGAGGAAACGTGGGATCAAGACATTTCCCAGTGGCCTTGACGCGTATTCAGCGTGTACAAGGCGGCGTTTGCCGGGAAAATGGTGGATCGGGAATTTCGGCTTCGGCCCTGGCCCTTCAGGATCTGTGCAAATGCGTTCGTCATTGGGAATGAGGTTCCCACGCCTTGCCGGATCCCTCCGCCTTGCCGCATCAACCCGAAATGCAGCCCAGCTCAGGCGTTCGCCGCGATGGGTCGTCGACATCTTTCCGTGAGCTTCTGGCGGTCGTCTCGCGCAGGCGCCGCCTGGTTTTGTCGGTTGAGGGCGGCCTGCTCCTGCTGTGCCTGCTCTACTGCCTGATTGCGCCCAACCAGTACGAGGCCAGCGCCCGCGTGGCGCTGCGGACCGAGCCGGCCTCCACGCTCAACCTGGACGCAGGAGAGCCTCTGGCCGCAACGTCGATTCTGACTGCTCCCTTGCAGCAGGAGACCCTGGCCAACTTCCTGCGCAGCGAGCGACTGGCGTGGAGGGTGATCGGCGACCTGAAGCTCTATGCGAAGCCCGGGTTCAACGGGAGCTTTGAGAAGCTTTTCCCGGGATTCAAGCCCGATGCCACGGAAAGGGACGCGCAGGCTCCGGAGGCGCAGGCGTACCTGTTGGAACGCTTCGCGCGGCGGCTCAAAGTGTCGGCCATGCCGCGCTCGCTGGTGGTCGAGATACGCTTCCGGTCGCGGGATGCGGCGTTGTCTGCCGCGGTAGTCAACGACCTGATCCGGCTCTACGCGCAACAGGACAGCGAAGCGATGCTGCGCGCCACGGCGCAGCAGTCCGGCTGGTTGGGAAGCCAGTTGACGGCCCTGAAGGCGCGCGTGGACCGGGACCAGGCGCGGCTGACGGAGTTCCAGAACGCGCATGGATTGCTGAGCACTCCGGAGATGATGGCGAACGGCATGCCGGGCGAGGAACAGCACAACACCACACTGCTGGAGATCGACGAGCTGGGCCGGCAACTGGTGGCGGCCACCACGGACCGCATTCTGCGCGAGGCCCAGTACCGGTCGGCCTCGCAGGGCGACCCGGAGCTGGTGATTGCGGCGGACCCCAGGTTGCAGGCCGAGTATGGCAACTTTGCCACGGCTCTTCTCCAGCAGATTCACACCCGCGCCAGCGAGCTCGAGCTGGAGCAGGCGCAGTTGAGCACGGAGCACGGGCCGAATTTTCCGCGCGTGGTGGAGATAAGACGGCAGCTCGAAGACCTGGACGCACAGAAGAAGGCTGAGGACACCAGGCTGTTGGAGCGGTTCAAGAGCGCGTGGCAGACGTCTGTGGACCGCGAGCAGTTGGTAAAGAAGAGCTTGGACGAACGAACCAGCGCGGGCATGAAGCTGAACGAGGCCGCGACCGAGTACGCGTCGATGCGGCAGGAAGCGACGTTCAGCCACGATCTGTACATGCGGGTGCTCGAAAAGGTGGACGAAGCCGGCTTGTCTGCCGGGGTGCAGAGCCCCAATATTACGGTGGTGGACGAGGCGTGGCAGCCGGTGAAGCCGGTTGCGCCGGACCTCCCGGTTTACCTGGCGATTACGTTCTTTGCCGGCCTGTGGCTGGCAGTGGGAGGCGCGCTGCTGATGGAATGGACTCAAGGACAGGTGGGCCGCGCAGCAGTGTTGCCGCTGGTGGCAGTGTTGTTGGCCGGCGGGCTGGCTCGTGCGCAGGCGCCCACGCCGGCGCTGGATGGGTTGCCGACCGGCGTGGCGCGGATTCCGTTTACCCCGGATACGAAGTCCGTGCCCAATCCCAAGGACTCGCCGGCCGTGTGGAATGGGCCGCTGGCGCCGGGGCAGGCGACAGCCGGGTTACCAGCCGGGACGCAGGCCGCTGCACCCATGCCGGCTCCGATCGGGCCGGGTGACTATCTAGATATCTCCGAGTTCCATACTCCTGAATTCCATTCCTCGGTGAGGGTTTCCCCGGAGGGCACGGTGACGCTGCCCATGGTCAACGAGGTCGAGATTGGCGGCATGGATGAGCAGGGGGCGGCGCGGGCCATAGAGAAGGCGCTGCTTGCCAGGGGCATGCTCCTCCATCCGCAGGTTTCGGTGCTCGTCACCTCCTACGCGGGTCAGGATGTGAGCGTGCTGGGCGAGGTGGCGCGGCCGGGGGTCTATCCCTACACCCTGCATCATCGGCTTCTGGACCTGATCTCGGCAGCCGCAGGGCTCTCCCCTAATGCGGGGCGGCTGGTGAATCTGTTTCACCGCAACGATCCCAAGACGCCGCATGCGGTCGTGCTCGACCCCGGCGGAACGGACACGGCCGCGGACCACAATCCGGAGCTGAGTCCTGGAGACACGGTCCAGGTGAGTCGCGCGGGACTTGTCTATGTAATTGGCGACGTGGTGCGGCCGGGAGGGTTTCCTGTGGACCCGGCGCAGGGGCTGACGGTGGTGCAGGCGGTGAGCCTTGCCTGGGGGCTCAGCCAGAACGCGGCTGAGGGGAGGGCGTTGCTGATTCGTGAACAGAAGGGCGGGCGAACGCTGACCACGCTGAACCTGAAGCGCATGATTCACGGGCAGGACCCGGATCAGCCGATCCACGACCGCGACATCGTGTTTGTGCCCGACTCGATGGCCAAGAACCTGTGGAACAAAGGTCTGGAAGCGGCCATCCAATCGGCGATTGGCGTCAGCATCTACAGCGGTTTGGTCTACTCGCAGTGGTTTTTGCCGAAATCGACGACAACCACGACGACCCCGAGCAACCCCATTAGACCGCGGCCCCTGGATCCAGCAGCAGATGGACTGGGAATAGAAAGGCCACAATAGAGCCCACGTCTGCAGAGGGTCATCGTATGCGCCACATTGCCTGGGGATTGTTGCTGCTCTTCGCCTTTGCCGTTCCGTGGGAATACTCCCTGGACCTGGGCGAGCCGCTCGGCAATATCGCGCGCATCCTGGGGTTGGTTGTCTTGCTGGCGGCCGTGCCGGCGGTGTTGCAGGCCAGGCGGCTGCGCCCGCCGGGGGCCATGCAATGGCTCGTGCTTGCGCTCTACCTGTGGTTCTGCTGCACGTACTTCTGGACCATCGAGCCGGTGGCAACCCTGGACAAGATGCGCGGCTACTTCCAGGAACTGATGATCGTCTGGCTGGTATGGGAGTTTGCCGAAAGCCCCGAGGACCTGCGTCTGCTGATGAGGGCCTTTATTGCGGGGTCATGGGTGCTGGCGGCTCTCACGCTGGCTAACTTCGGGTCGGCGGAGGCAATGGAGGCAAACCAGATCCGGTTTGTGGCCGCAGGTCAGGACCCCAACGACGTAGCGCGGTACCTGGACCTGGGGCTGCCGCTGGCGGTGCTCCTGGCCAATAGCGAGCGCCGCTGGCCCGCCCGCCTGCTGGCGCTCGGTTATCTGCCGCTGGGATTGGTCGCTGTGGTGCTGACCGCGTCGCGCGGAGGGTTCCTCGCAGCCGGGCTGGCGCTGGCCGGCTGCGGCTTGCTCCTCATGCGGAGCCACCCTAAGCAGGCGCTCGCCTGGGCTGGCGCGCTTCCGCTGCTGGCCGGCGGCCTTTGGTTCGGCGTTCCCCACGAGACGCTGCAGCGGCTGGCCACCATCCCGGAGCAGCTTCAGGGCGGTGATCTGAACCAGCGGTGGAACATCTGGGAAGCGGGTTGGCGCGCATTCGAGCGTGCTCCTATCGTGGGGAGCGGGGCGGGTGCATTTGTCAGCGCTGCGGGGACCAATCCGCTGGATACGGCGCACAACTCCGTACTCTCGATTGCCGTGGGAGGCGGGCTGATCGCCCTCACTCTCGCCGTCGCCATTGTAGTTTTGGCGGCGCGTGCGGCCTTTGTTGCCCACGGGCCGCTCAAGGTGGCGCTCACTACTGTGCTCGCAGTGTGGGTGGTTGCCTCCATGGTGGATACAACCGAAGAGAACCGGGCGACCTGGCTGCTGCTGGGGATGATTGCGCTGGCCGGGCGGCTGGCGGAGTGCTTCCCGGATGGGGGCTTCATTGCCGAAGATGTACCGGCTCCCGGTATGTCCCGCGAGCCCGCGAACTGAGGCCGGCACGATGGATGCGCACGCCAAAATCAAGCGCCTTCTCCGCGGCGGCGGTATCAGCCCCCTGGTCTTTCGCGCCGCGGCTTCGGTGACCGCGGTCGGGATTGTCGTCAAGCTGGTGGCCACGGGCAAGGAGATCGCTGTGGCCGGCGTCTATGGCCGCTCCGACGCCATGGACGCGTTTCTGGCCGCGTCGCTGGTGCCGGGGCTGATGGTCAACCTGATCTCCGAATCCATGAACCAGGCGCTGGTGCCCACACTGATCCGGGTGAGGGAGCGGGAGGGCCGGGCTCAGGCACAGCAGCTTCTTTCCAGCTCCATGCTCTGGATGTGCATTCTGCTTACGGCGGTCTCCGCGCTGATGGCCTTGACTGCGCGCGGTTTCTTTCCCCTGATCGCTTCGCATTTTCCCCCCGCCAAGATGGACCTGGCCGTGCGCCTCTTCTACGCGCTGCTGCCGGTGGTGCTGATTACCGGGATCGCCACCAATTGCACCGCCGTGCTGAACACCTTTGACCGTTTCGCCGTTCCCGCACTGGTTCCGGTGGTCATTCCGCTGACAATCGTGGCCAGCGCTCTGACGCTGGGCGGCCGCCTCGGCATCTGGGCGCTCGTCTACGCCACGCTGGCCGGCTCTCTGGCGCATGCGGCGGTGGTGGCGGGCATGATGGACATCCACGGATACCGCTTTCGCCTGCGCTGGCATGGGATGACGGAGGCCACGCGCGAGGTGGCGTACCAGTATGGGCCGGTACTGCTGGCCAGCGTAGTCACCTCGGGCGGACTGCTGGTTGACCAGTCGATGGCGGCCATGCTTCCGGCGGGGAGCGTCTCGGCGCTGGTGTACGGCGGGCGCTTCGTCAGCGTGGTGCTCAGCCTGATGGCCGGGGCGGTCTCCACCGCCGTGACGCCCTACTTCTCGCGCATGATTGCGCTGGGCGACTGGACGGGCTGCCGCCGGGCGGTGAGCAGTTGGGTGCGTCTGACAGCGCTCATCTCTGCACCCATTGCGGCTCTGCTGATCGGGGGCTCGCACTTGCTGGTGCGGGCGGCGCTACAGCACGGGGCTTTCAGGCCGCAGGACACCGCGGTCGTCGCCAGCGTACTGGCCATGTATGCCATTCAGATCCCCTTCTTTGTGGCCAGCCGGGTCCATTACCGGTTCATTCTTGCCATGCGGAGAACCGACCTGGCGCTCTACTGCGGTATCCTCAATCTTGTTCTGGACATTGTGCTCAACCTGGTGTTGATGCGCTGGTTCGGGGTTGCCGGAATTGCGCTGGCCACGTCCCTGTGGACGGTAACGACCTTTCTCTTCCTCTGGTATTGGACCAGGAAGCTGCTCCAGGAAGCCGCCGGCAAGAGAGTCGAAATGAAGGACTGTTGAACTGAGTTGCCACGGGCCCCGGATAGACAGAAAATGCAGGACTCCTGACCTGCGTGTAACACGGTTCCAGCCCTGGAAGAGCAGCACCGGAGGCGACGATTTGGTTCCCAGGCCAGCGCAGTATCTGCTTCGTTTCGACGATCTCTGCCCCACCGTTTCCCGCACCCGCTGGGAGCGGTACCTGCCGCTGATCGCGGAGTTTGGCATCCGGCCCATCGTGGCCGTCGTACCCGACAACCGGGACTCCGACCTGAACCGATCCGATCCGGACCCCGAGTTCTGGGCGCACATGCGCGCCATGCAGGCAGCGGGTGCGACCATCGCCTTGCACGGCTACCAGCATCTTTGCCGGAGCCAGGGCCGCAGCCTGGTGCCGCTGCATCATCGCACGGAGTTCGCCGGCGTGGACCTGGGAACGCAGGCGGAATGGATTGATGCGGGGCTGCACATTCTTCGCAACGAGGGGCTCGACCCGCGGGTTTGGGTGGCGCCGCGTCATGGCTTCGACCGGAATACGCTGGAGGCGTTGCGCAGCGAAGGGATCAGGGTGCTTTCCGACGGGCTGGCGCGGGTGCCCTTTACACGCGGCGGACTCACCTGGATTCCGCAACAGCTGTGGGCGCCGGTGGAAAAATCCGAAGGGCTCTGGACCATCTGCATCCACACCAATACGGCGAAGGCCATGCTGGTGGATCAGCTGGAGGCCTTTTTGCGCCGCCATGCCGCGCAGTTCACTTCGGTCGATCGCGTGCTGGCCGAACTGAGGCCGGGCCCCCTCGGCCTCGGCGAGCGCATCTACGAATCGATTGCAATGTGGCGGGTCAAGGCCTCGCGATCGCGCAAGCGCGTCCGGCGCAGGGTCAGAGACTGATCTGAATTGGCATCAAATTTATTTTCATGAAGATACTCACACCAAATTCACCGAATAGATTCACATTTTGCCCCAACGGACTGGGCACTGGTTCTGGCGGAGAAGTTCTGCGTAGAGGCGTTCCCACTGGTCCAGAGCCGCTCCGAGGCTGAACCGCTCCACAACCAGTTGCCGGGCTCGAAGGCCCAGGTCGCGGCGCTTGTCGACCGGCATGTTCAACATCCGGATCATCGCCTCGCGAAGGGATTGTGCGCTGGCTGCCGGAGCGAAGAAGCCGGTCTGGCCATCGACGATCACCTCGCGCGTGCCGGGCACGCATGTGGCGACGGCGGGCAGTTCGCAGGCGGCGGCCTCAAGCAGCACCATGGGCAGGCCCTCCAGTCGCGAGGAGAGAACGAAGCCATCGGCGGCCTGCATCCAGGGGCGCACATTCGGCTGGAAACCGAGGAAGCGGACGCGATTCTCAAGGCCAAGCTCTGTCCTCAGGCGGCGCAATTCGCCTTCCATTGGCCCGCTGCCGGCGATCGCCAGGCGCGCCCCCCGGGGGAGCCCAACCATGGCCTGGAGCAGCGTGGGATAATCTTTTACCGGGTCCATGCGGCCGGCGGCAAACCACAGGAATTCGCTCTCAAGACCGAGCTCACAACGGACACGGGCGCGGTTCAAGCCATCCGGTTTCCACTCTTCGGTGTCGATGCCGTTGGGAAGCTCGACGACTTTGGGTGCGGTGACCATTCCGGCAAGCAGGTGCGCTTCGGCCACGGCATGGCTCACAGCGGTGACCTTGTCCGGGAGCCAGTTGCTCACCCGATAGCCGACCCTGCGGCTTAAAGTTCCCGTAGAAGTGCTGTGGAGGGTGTCGACCAACGCCCGAATCGGCGCGGCCAGCCGCGACCAGCGCGCCAGCAAGGCTGGATGGTGCAGGTGGGCGTGGACCACGTCAGGCCGTTCGCGGCCCAGCCAACGGTGAAAACGGAGCCATCCGCGAGGATCGGCCAGGCCCTTGCGCATCTCGAGGCTCAGAAGGCCGATGCCCTGCGCGGCAAGATCGGCGGCGAGCTGGTTTCCAGGGCCGGAAAGCTCCACCACCGTGACTCGCCACCCGCGCCAGTGCATCCCCTTGGCCAGAAGGATCATCTGCCGCTCGGCGCCGCCGATGCGGCCGAGGCTGGGGATGACCATGGCGACGTGGCTCACGGCCTGCGCTCCATCAGAACGGCGTCGAAGAGGTCTTCCCATTCTCGAAGCGCACGGTCGGTTCGGAACGTGTCGAGGAATGAATGCGGAAATCGTTCCCCAGGCCGGATGGCTGCAAGTGCTTCCAGAAGAGTTTGTGAGAGCGCGGCGGCGGAGATCTCCTTGGCCAGCCAAACGCCGGGCCTGCCGTGGAGCAGGTCCGCCACGCCGCCAGAGGCGGGTAAGGCGACGATGGGAAGGCCGCCGGCGGCTGCTTCCAGCAGCGCATTGGGCATGCCTTCGTGACGGGATGAGAGCACAAAGGCCGAAGCGCCGGGAAAGAGTGCGTAAGGCTTGTCGATTTGGCCCACAAAGCGCACCGCAGACTCCAAATGCAGGTCTTGGCACCGGACCTTCAGATTAGCCTCCTCCGGACCTGCGCCGGCGATGACCAGATCGGCGGCTGGTATCTGCTTGCGGACGACGGGAAGAGCTTCCAGAAGCAGGTCGAATCCTTTTTCACGCGACAGCCTGCCGACTGCCAGCAGGTGCGGTCCTGGACCATGCCAAAGATTGGGCGCACCTTCAAGCGAGGCTCGAATCGCATCCACATCCACGGGGTTGGGCAGCACGCAGAGGCGACTCTCCGGGATGGTGAGCATCCCGGCAAGGTCGCGGGCCATGGCTGCCGATTGGCAGATAACCCGGTCGGCGCGCGGGTAGAGGAAGCGGTAAAGCAAGCGCGTATAAAAGGGCAGTCGATCCAAGGCCAAAGACGCGGAGACGGTCCCATTCTGTCGTACCAGCACTCGAGTGGACGCCGGAAAGAACGGGCGCAGCAGCAGCACCAGGAAATTGAGATGAAACATGCCGGAGACGATCAACTGCGGCCGCAGACTCTGGATGAGCCTGAGCAGTCGCGGGCCCGCTGACCGAACGCGCCGCGCGCCGAGCGGGTGGAGGGTCACGCCCGGCGGAAACTGGCCGGCGGGAGGCGCAGACTGCGTGATCAAGGCAAGGTGCAACTCATACTTCTCGCAGGAGAGGCCCGCGGCAAGCTGGGCAAATACCTTTTCCGCTCCGCCCCCGCCAAGATGCGGGATGAGCAGGAGGACCCTTGGCCGCTGATTGATTAAGTTTTCCACAGAAAAAACGAGTATAGGGCAAGGATCCAATACTTTAGTGATCCTTCATCACACATCGAGGCTGTGCAGAAGTGGTACAGTAATTTTTGAATTTCCTAAGATTCATTGTTATTCCGCAATCGAGCATGCACTCAATGCATGTCTTCTTTGCCTGAACGCTGTTGTACGTGCTTGCCTTGAGTCCGGCCAAAAGCCAGGATTCACCTTCATTTCGGCGTTGATCGGCAATCTCTGAACTGGCTTGACAAGCCTGTTCAGCGATCCCCGGAGTGAAGGCGGGCCCATGGCAGCAGCTCAGGCGATTCTCGACTTTTCGCATTCGCAGAATCAAAAACGTCTTTCTTCACGGCACATTGTCGTCGGCATCACCAGTGCTCAGACGTGCCTCAACCTTACCGGACGCTTGAGAGCATTGCGCGAGGCGGGCTTTCGCGTGACGTTGATCTCAAGCCCCGGCGAACTGCTTGACCGGACAGCGGCCCACGAGGGGGTCGAGGCAGTCGGACTGCCCATGGAGCGCGACATCGCGCCGCTTGCTGACCTGGTTTCGCTGCTGCGGCTGTGGTGGCTGCTGGTTCGTCTGAAGCCGGACGTGGTCGAGTTCAGCACTCCCAAGGCCGGGTTGCTGGGCAGTGTTGCGTCGTGGCTTGCGGCGGTGCCGGCGCGGATCTACATGCTGCGCGGGCTGAAGCTCGAGACTGCAACGGGGATCAAGAGGAGAATTCTGCTGGCCACCGAGCGTGCCGCCTCTGCTTGCGCAAACGTGGTGCTATGCAACAGCGAGAGCATGCGCGCTGAGGCGATCGCGCTGGGGGTGGCTCCGCCGGAGAAGTTGCTGTTGCTGGGAGATGGGAGCACCAACGGGGTCAACGTGCGGCGGTTCTCGCCCGGACCCAGCAGCATGCGCGCCCAGCTGGGAATTCCGCGGAGGGCTCCAGTGGTGGGATTCGTAGGCCGGCTGACGCGCGACAAGGGCGTTCCCGAACTGATCGAGGCTTTCGACACCATCTTGCAGCGCGAGCCGGATGCGCATCTGCTGCTGGTGGGTTGGTTTGACAGGGCGGAAGACGCGCTGGCGCCCCACGTGCGCGAGCGCATTGCCAGTCATCCGCGCATCCTTTGCACGGGGTTTGTGGCCGATACCGCGCCGTACTACCGGGCCATGGACGTGATGGTCCTGCCAACATGGCGGGAGGGGTTTCCGAACGTGGTATTGGAGGCGGAAGCGACCGGGATCCCGGTGGTTACGACACTGTGCACGGGGTCGCGGGACTCGGTGGTGCCCGAGGTGACCGGGTTGCTGATTCCGCCAGGATATCCGGAGGCGATAAGTGAGGCAGTGCTAAGCCTGCTGAGGGAACCCGAGCGGCGAAGCCGGATGGGCGAAGCGGCGCGGGCCTGGGTCTGCACGCATTATGCAAACGACCGTGTACTGCGCCTGGCCACATCGTTCTACAAGAGCCTGCTGGCGCCGCCGCCGGCGGTTTCCGTCGAGTCGGCGCAGGCGTTTGACCCGGAGTTTGCGGCCGGGTGGGTTTTTGCGAGAGACGCGCCCGTTTTGCCGGCAGAAACCAAGCTGCTTGTGGAGTAAGCAACCTGAAGTTTCAGGGGTTCGGCATCCGCTCGATCACGATTCCGGGTTCATTTTGCGGCGGTGGCGCCTGCAGCGTGTGGGCGCCGGACTCGGCTGCGCGCAGCACTTCGTTGGGTACGATTCCAAGTACCAGCGTGGCGAGAACTGCCATGGCAAGAGCTGCCGTCACTGCGAAGCCCACCTGCGGCTCGGGTGCGGTGGATTCCGCTGCATCGCCGGCCGGGCGTTGGGCCGAGACCAGCGCCAGGCGCAGATAGTAGGCCGCCGCCAGGCCGGAGTTGAGCAGGCCGATAATGGCCAGCCATATCGCGCTGCCGCCGACCGCCGCTGAAAACGAGTAGAACTTGCCGAAGAAGCCGCCGGTGAAGGGAATGCCGACCAGCGAAACCAGGAAAAAGATCAGTACGCCGCCGAGCAGCGGTGAACGGTAGAGCAGGCCGCGGTAGTCGTCGATCATGGGCAGCTCTTCGTCGTAGCCGCCGATCACGGTGATCACGGCAAAGATCCCCACGTTCATGGCGGCGTAGGCGGCGGTGTAGAAGCTGGCGGCGGCAATGCCGCTGGTGCCCAGGCCGGCGAATGCGGCCAGAAGGTAGCCGGCATGGGCGATGGAAGAGTAGGCAAGCATGCGCTTGACGTTCTGCTGGCGCAGTGCCGCCAGGTTGCCCACGGTCATGGAGAGCACGGCGACGATCCACAGCAGCGGCGCCCAGGTGGAGCGGAGCGTGGGGAACATCTCGTAGACCACGCGCAGCAGCACGGCGAACGCCGCGGCCTTGGGCGCGGTGGACATCAGGGCCACGACTGGCGAGGGAGAGCCCTCGTAAACATCCGGCGTCCAGACGTGGAACGGCGCGGCTGAGACCTTGAAGAGAATGCCGACCAGCATCAGCGCCATCCCGGCAAGCAGCAGAGGCTGATTGAGGGCTGTAGGCACGGCGTGCGCGATCTCGTAAATCTGCGTGGTGCCGGTGGCGCCGAAGATGAGGGCTACGCCGTAGAGCAGGAAGGCCGTGGCAAAGGAGCCGAGCAGGAAGTACTTGATGGCGGCTTCGGGGCCGCGGGCCGTGTCTTTGCGGTAGCCGGCCAGGACGTAGGTGGCGATGGAGGAGATTTCGAGAGCAATAAAGACGACCAGCAGCTCGACCGCGCCCGTGAGCAGGCACATACCCACCGCGCCGAAGACGATAAGGGCGTAGTATTCGCCCTGGTGATGGCTATCCTCGGGCAGCGTGTCGAGCGAGAGCAGCAGGGCCACCAGCACAATACCGCAGATGAGTACGTGAAAAAAAATGGTGAAGGCGCTGGTTTCGACGGTGCCGAAGAAGCCCGTGCCCTGGGGCAGAGAGAGCTGCCACAGGCTGGCCCACAGAGCCAGGGTAGTTCCGACGGCGGCGACCCAACCCAGGTTACGGCGCGGGACGCCGGACCGGAGCGAAGCGTCGATGAGCATGACGGCCACGCCGGTGAGCGTCAGGATAACTTCAGGAAGGATGCGGAAGATGTCGGGCACTGGATTCACCGCTGGCCTCCCTGAGGAACGGATGTGATGGTCACCACTCCGGGGCTCAAATGCAAATTGATCGGCGGCCGCGGACGCACGGCCTGCTCGATGGTTGGAAGCCAGATGGAGGGGGCGAGTCCCATGACCAGCGTGAGAACGGCGATTGGCCAGAGCAGAGCCAGTTCGCCAAGGTGGAGATCGTCGGGCGGTTTCGATAAAACCAGCTCGCTCTGCGGTCCGTAGAAGACGCGCTGCACCAGCCAGAGCATGTAGGCCGCGCCCAGAATCACGCCAAGCGAGGCGGCGACGGCCCATCCGCGGCTGACTCCGCCGAAGGTGCTCGAAAGGATAAGGAACTCGCCGACGAAGCCCGAGAGGATGGGCAGGCCGATCATCGCCAGCGTGGTCAGGACGAAGAGCGTGGCTGTCCGTGGTGCGCGAGCGGCCAGGCCGCCGTAGGCGTTGATTTGGCTGGTGGCGTAGCGGTCGTAGAGCGCGCCGAGCAGCAGGAACAGCGCTCCGTCGACCACGCCGTGCGAGAGGATCTGGTAAACCGCTCCGGCCGAGCCGATGGCCGTGAAGCCGTAGATGCCGAGCACGATCAGGCTCAGGTGGCTTACGGCGGCAAAGGCGATCAGCTTCCAGAAGTCGCGCTGGACCAGGGCCAGGCATGCGCCGTAGAGGATGCCAATGACGGCCAGTGCGATGAGATAGGGACCGGCGGCGCGCGCTTGAGCCGGGAACAGGCCGATGTGGAAGCGCAGCATGGAGTAAAGGCCGAGCTTGCCGGCGACCACCATGGCCAGTGCGACGGGCGCCTCCGAGTAGGTGTCGGAGAGCCAGCCATGCAGCGGAAAGACAGGCACCTTCACGGCAAAGGCAAACAGGAATGCAAGCGCCACCCAGCAAAGCGGGCCGGCAGGGAACTGGCCGTAGGCGATCAGCGTCTGCAGCGTGGTGAAGTCGAAGCTGCCGGTCTTCGCGTAGAGCCAGAGGATGGCGACCAGCAATGGCGCGGAGGGGATGAAAGTGAAAAGGAAAAACTTGAGCGCGGCCTTGGGGCCGTCCTTGCGGCCGTACATGGCGATGAGGATCGCCATGGGAACGAGCGACAGTTCCCAGAAACCGTAGTAGAGCATCAGGTCGAGCGAGACAAATACGCCGAACATGGCCGTCTGCTGGATGAGGAACAAAACAAAAAATGCCTTGCGGCGGGAGTGGATGGCGTTCCAGCTGGCGACGACGCCGATGGGCGCGAGCAGGCCGGCCAGGACAACGAGCCAGAGGCTGAGCCCGTCGATGCCGACGTGATAGGCGATGGCCGGGCTCTCGATCCAGGGCCTGTTGACGACAAACTGGAAGCCGCCACGAGTCAGATCGTAGTGGAAGGGCAGATGGAGCGTGAGGCCGAAGGTCACTAGCGAGGTGAGGAGGGCGATCCAGTTGGGGAGCTTGGCGCGGTCGGGGACGAGTGCCACGAGAACGGCGCCAGCCAGTGGAACCAGCAGGATCAGCGTGAGAATCGAGTCATTGATCGCGTTCATTCTCAGTGCCCCGCCAGAGTGAGATGAATTCCGAAGGTTCCAAACACCGTGGCCCAGGGGACCAGGACGAAGAGCAGCACGGCTGCCGCACCCGCGGCCAGCCACGCTGCGTAAGAGCGGATATTGCCCGATTGCCAGCGCTGCAACAGCGCCCCGGCAAAGGTGGCCACGCCTCCCAGCAGCCACGCGGAACCGCCCAGGATGGCCTTGTCAACGACCCAGCCCAGAACGTAGGTGGAGGTGAGCATCAGCGGCTTGACGATCATGGCGCCGTAGAACTCATCAACGTAGTATTTGTTGACCAGGAGCTTGTAAGGCCCGGGCATCGCCGCAGCCAGCTGTGCCGGCCGCTCGGTCTTCTGCTTGTAGAGGACGTGTGCGATATACCAGCCGATGAGCGCGACGGCCACGGCGACTCCGCTCAGGATGTACTCAAGATTGGCGCTGCCCGCTTCGACGGCGCGCGGGCCGGTCGCTGGCGCAAGGAAGGCAGCAAAGCGCTCGATGCCGATCCAGCCACCTCCGATCGAGAGCAACGCCAGAATCACGAGTGGGCCGAGCATCGACCAGGGGCTCTCATGCGCGTGAACATCGGGGCTGCGCGATTCGCCGAGGAAAGTCAGGTACCAGAGACGGAACATGTAGAAGGCCGTGAGCAGCGCGGTGAGCACGCCGACGAACCAGAGCACCTTGCCGGCTGTGCCTTGTTGGAAGGCTGCGAAGAGAATGGCGTCTTTCGAAAAGAATGCAGCGAGTGGCGGAAACCCCGCGATGGCGAAGACGGCCACGGTCATGGTCCAGAAGGTGACGGGGAGCTTCTTGCGCAGGCCGCCCATCTTGCGCAGATCCTGCTCGCCGCCCAGGCCGTGAATCACCGAGCCTGCGGCGAGGAAGAGCAGGGCCTTGAAGAAGGCATGCGTCATGAGATGGAAGATGGCTGCCGAGTAGGCCGCGACGCCGCAGCCAAGGAACATGTAGCCGAGCTGCGAGATGGTCGAGTAGGCGAGGACGCGCTTGATGTCGTTCTGCACCAAACCGATGGTGGCGGCGAACAGGGCCGTAGCTGCGCCGACGATGGCCACGACCGAGAGCGCGAACGGCGAGTGGTCGAAGAGCACATGGTTGCGGGCGATCATGTAAACGCCAGCCGTGACCATGGTGGCGGCGTGGATGAGCGCGGAGACGGGCGTGGGGCCTTCCATGGCGTCGGGCAGCCAGATATAAAGAGGCAACTGAGCAGATTTCCCGGTTGCGCCGAGGAGCAGGCAGAGCGCGATCACCGTGACCACGCCTCCCGTCCAACCGGGGTCCTGACCGAGCTTGGTTGCGATCTCACTGAAGGTCAGCGTCCCGAAGTTGGCCAGCAGCAGGAACATGCCGATGAGGAAGCCGACGTCGCCGATGCGGTTGACGATGAAGGCCTTTTTGCCCGCTTCGGCGGCGGCGGGCTTCTGGAACCAGAAGCCGATGAGCAAGTAAGAGGCCAGACCGACGCCCTCCCAGCCGATAAACATCACAAGCGCGTTGCCGGCCAGGACCAGCGTGGTCATGAAGAAGAGGAACAGGTTCAGGTAGCTGAAATAGCGCGCGTAGCTCTCCTCGTGGGCCATGTAGCCGACGGAGTATCTGTGGATGAGGAGGCCTACACCAGTAACGACGAGCAGCATGACGAGAGAGAGTTGGTCGAGGACCAAGCTGAAGTCGATGTGAAGGGTACCGATACTGATCCAGGCGATGGGGCAGGTTTCCGTAAAGGGCAGGACGGAAGCAAAGGGGCCAATGTGCCAGAAGAAGTTTAGAGCTGCAACGGCAACAATTGCAAAGGAAGCCAGCGGTGCCAGCAATGCAACCGTGGTGACCACGGGTTTCGGCAAGCGGCGGCCCAGCAACCCGTTGATCAAGAATCCCGCAAACGGCAGCAGCGGAATCAACCAGAGATGTGATATCGCGTTCATAGTTTCATCAGGTCGATACGGTCGACGGCCAGGGTGGCGCGGGCGCGGAAGACGGCAATAATGATGGCCAAACCAACCGCTGCTTCGGCCGCGGCCACCATCATCACAAAGAAGACAAAAATCTGGCCTCTGACCTGGTGCCACTGGTGGGCGAAGGTGACAAAGGAGAGATTGACAGCATTGAGCATGAGCTCAATGGACATGAAAACGGTGATGAGATTGCGCTTGATGAGAAAGCCGAGAATGCCCAGCGCAAACAGTGCCGCGCTCAGCAGCAAATAAAGAACAAGCGGAACTTCCTGCGAGAAGAGAGCGCTCATTTTTCCGCCGTCCTTTCGTCGTTGCCATGCGGGTCTCCGTGTCCATGCCTGGCCAGCGCAACCGCGCCGAGAATGGCGATGAGGATCAGCACCGACGTCACTTCGAAGGGCAGCAGCAACTCGCGGAAAAGCACGCGGCTAAGATCGTCGACAGTCGTGATTCCGTCGCTCAGCGCAGCCACGCCCAAACCGCGAATTTGCAGAATCACGGTGGCGATGACGGCGAAGATCGCGACCACGGCGGGAAAGCCCACGGCGCGCCAGGTGCGGCTGCCCATGGTGCGCTCTTCGCGACCGGCGTTGAGCAGCATCACCACGAAGGTGAACAGCACCATGATGGCGCCTGCGTAGACAATGACCTGCGCGGCGGCAAGGAACTCCGCGCCCAGCAGCAGGTAGAGCACGGCCAGCGAGGTCATGACCACAATCAGCGAAAGAGCGCTGTTGATGGGATGGCTCTGGAGCAGGAGATTGATGGCTCCAGCCAGGCAGAATCCGGCAAACAGGAGAAACAGGATGAGGTGCATCGTTCCCTGAGGTTCAGGCTAGAGCCGGTGAAAATGTCCGGCCGGTTAAGGGGAAGGACGGTAGAGCAAAAGAACTGGAGTCGCTGGAAATCCCTCCCGATTGTAAATCAGTGCGACTGGTAGGCAAGCCAGAGGCTGGTGGCCACAATGTTCAGCATGGCCAGCGGCATCAGGTAGCGCCAGCCGTAGGTCATCAGTTGGTCGTAGCGGAAGCGGGGCAGCGTGCCGCGCACCCACACATAGAGACAGAGAAAACCGAAAACCTTGAGCACGAACCAGAAAAGCGAAAGTCCCGCGTTCACGAAAACATTCTCGAACGGCCCAATCAGGTCGCCCATGGGGCTGGTCCAGCCGCCTAGAAACAGCAGCGTGGCCACGCAGCCTACGGTGATCATGTTGGCGTATTCGGCCATGAAGAACATGGCGAACTTCATGGAGCTGTACTCGGTGTGATAGCCGCCCGTCAGTTCGCTCTCGGCCTCGGGTAGATCGAAGGGCGAGCGGTTGGTCTCGGCATAGGCGGCCATGAGGTAAATGAAGAAGGCGACGAATTGGAATCCGCCGAAGATGTTCCAGGTAGCCATGCCGTGCGTTGCCTGCTGTTCGACAATCACTCGAAGGTTGAGCGAGCCGGCGCGCAACACAACGCCCACCAGCGAGAGGCCGAGGGCGAGTTCGTAGCTGATCAACTGGGCTGAGGAGCGCAGCGAACCGAGCAGAGAGTATTTGTTGTTCGACGACCAGCCCGCAAGTGCAATGCCGTAGACGCCGACGGAGGTGACGCCGAGGATGACCAGCAGGCCGACGTTGATGTTGGAGATTTCAAAGAGGTCTAGGCCGCCGGGGCCGGCATGGGGCTCGCCGAAGGGAACAACGCCAATGGAGATCAACGCGCAGCCCAGCGAGATGATGGGCGCAAGTAGATAGAGCGGGCGGTAGACGCCGGTGGGGATGATGTCCTCTTTGAGGAAGGATTTCGCGCCGTCAACCAGCGGCTGCAGCAGGCCGAACGGCCCCACGCGGTTGGGTCCCCAGCGGTTCTGGATGCGTCCCACCAGCTTGCGCTCCAGCAGCACGGTGTAGGCGACGCCCATCAGCATCACCACCGTCACCACGGCTACCTTGAGCAGGCTCCACAGGAAAAAGTGAAAGATCGTCACGTGCCTTTTGCCTCTCTTACCCGACTTCTTGCTGTCATCCTGAGCGAAGCGTAGCGAAGTCGAAGGACCTGCGTTTGCATTTCGACTAGTCCGCTGCGGATTCTGCCAATTCGTGTGCCTGATGCTGTTGAAGTTCTGTCAGCGCCGGGCTGTAACGGCCCAGCGAAGATGAAGTGAAGAGCGTGTCGTGCGCGGGAACTACGGTGCCGGCTGCGGGCGCGGCGAGTGCCGAGACGGGAACAAAGCCCGGTTCCGTGCGCACATCGTTGCCGCCGAACAGTTTGATGCGATCAAGCGCGTAGCCGGGAACGAGGCGCTCGATTTCGTCGAGTACGACAAGCGGATCGAAGGGGCTGAGGCGCGGCTCGAGGTTGTTGGACGCGAGCCAGACGCCGTGACGGTCGGCTTCACCGGATTGCGCGCCGCGTGACTGGCCCAGATCGGCGGTGACGCCGCCCTTGCCGAAGGGCACCAGCGACTTGACGTCGACGCCCATGGCTCCGGCAAGCCGCACCAGGATTTCGAAGTCGGTCTTGACGCCGGCGCGGTCGGCGGCCTTCGTTACCAGTTGCACATCGCCGAAGGTGTTGGTGACGGTACCGGATTTTTCGTAGAGGCTGGCGGAGGGAAGAACCACGTCGGCAAGCGCAGCGGTCTCTGTGAGGAAAATGTCCTGCACGACGACAAACGTGTTCTTCAGCGAGGCGGGGTCTGCACCCAGCGTGGCCAAAGGATTGGAGCCGACCACCAGCAGAGCGCCGAGATCGCCCTTGGCGGCAGCGGAGAACATTTCGCCGAGCGATCTGCCCGGGGTTTGCGACAGTCCTTGATACTCCGAGAATGCGCCGGGCTCGCTCACGGGCACGTAGCCGGGCAACAGGGCAGGGAACAGTCCCATGTCGGCAGCGCCGCGCGAGTTGGCGTAGTCGCCGAGATAGGCGAAGCGAATCTTATCGCGATTGAGGCCCCAGGCGACGAGAGCTTCGACAGCCGCGCCGCGGAACTCCTGGCCGAAGATGATGATCAGCGACTCCTCCGCCATCACAGCCTTGGCGAAATCGGATTCGTTGCGGTCGAGGATCGCGGTCAGGTCCTTGTATCCGTTGGGCGGCAAGCCCTGAACTGCGCGGGCCTGGCGCTCCAGCTTGATGGATTTTGAGTTGGCGATATAGAGCCGCGCCTTGTTGAGGCGCACATTGGTGCGCAGTTCCCAGGCCAGCAGCGGATGTTCCTCTGTGGGATCGCCGCCGATGAGCAGAATGGCTGGGGCCGCTGCAATGTCACGCAGGCTGGCGGCCTTGCCGTTGTGCCCGGCGAGGGCGCGGGCAAAGGCGGCGTAGTCGGTGGTGCGTCCGTGGTCGATGTTGTTGGTGTGGAGAACCGTGCGCGCGAATTTCTGTAAGAGATAGTTTTCTTCGTTGGTGGTCTGGTTGGAACCAATCACGCCGATCGTTTCGCCGCCACGCGCATCGCGCACTTCCTTCAGCTTGCTTGCAGCGAGGCGAAGCGCATGCTCCCAGGTGGCAGGTTCGAGCTTGCCGGCGGAGTTGCGGACGAGGGGCTTTGAAAGTCGTTCGGCGCTTTCCACGAAGTCGAAGCCGAAGCGGCCCTTGGCGCAGAGAAAGTCGTTGTTGATGCCGCTCTTGTCGCGGTTGTCGGCGCGCACAATCTCGGATCCGTCGTTCACCTGGCGAACGCCGAGGGTGACTTTGCAACCGTCCGCGCAGTGCGTGCAAACGGTGGAGACGTGCTTCATCTCCCACGGCCGCGTCTTGTAGCGATAGCTGCCGCTGGTGAGCGCGCCGACGGGGCAGACGTCGATACACATGCCGCATTGCTCGCAGTCCAATTGGTCGCCGCCGTTGGGCGCGATCACCGAGTTCACTCCACGATTCTGCACGCCGAGGGCCCACACGTCCATGCCTTCGCCGCACATGCGGATGCAGCGATAACACAAGATGCAGCGCGGCCGGTCGTAGTAGACAGCCGGGGACCACTGCTGCTCTTCGCGATGCTGCTTGGCCTCGGCGTAGAGGCTCTCGCCCGCGCCGTACTTGAAGGTCATATCCTGCAGCTCGCACTCGCCGCCGGCGTCGCAGACCGGGCAATCGAGGGGATGATTGCCGAGCAACAGCTCGATCGTAGACTTGCGCGCCTGTGCGATCTCAGGTGACTCGGTGATGAAGACCTGGCCCTCGGCGACCGTGGTGGTGCAGGCGGTTTGCAGCTTGGGCACCTTCTCCTGGCGCACCACGCACATGCGGCAGGCGGCCTGGAGGCTCAGGCCGGGGTAGTAGCAGAAGGCCGGAATCTCGATGCCCGCCTTGCGGCATGCGTCAATCAGCAGCATCCCCGCGGGAGCCGTGAGCTTTTTTCCATCGACTGTGAAGGTTACGTCTGGCATTGATTTCCTATGCGGCGCGAACGGATTCGCCGGTCTGCTTTTGATCCGGAACTTTCACTTCGAGTTTCTGGACGACGAAATACTCCACATCCTCGAAGTCTTCGTCCTTCAGCTCGACGTCTGTCGTCGTGGGCTCTGGAATCATCTCGCCATCCTCCAGCATTCCCGAGAGGTGAAACTCGAGCGCCTCGCGCATCATGGCTTCCATCTCTTCCAGAGTATCGCCCGCGGAGACGCAGCCGGGCACGTCGGGCGCGTGGCCGGAAAAGTTGCTGCCTTTGCACTTTGCGTAAACAACCAGATAGCGTTTCATTATTTCAACCCCGCTTGTTTGAGGATACTGTGAACGTCGGACTTCGACAGATCCTTGCTGCCGTGGATTGGAACCGTGACCCGTCCCGGCTTTACCGGGTGTTTGTACTGCGCGTGACTGCCCTTTTGCGAATGAAAATACCACCCATCCTGTTCGATGATCCGGATGATTTCCCTGGCCGTCATATGTTTGCCAATTCCTAGACTGCAAAAATTCCCGCGTCACTTCAGTCATGGCTTCTTCTGTTCAATTTCAAATCACGGCCAGTTCAACATGTTTTGCGAACGGGCAGGGCTTGCCGTTCAGGTGGTCTTCAAACTCCTTGCGAAACTTTTTCACAAAGCCCAGCGTAGGCATGGCGGCGGCGTCGCCTAATGGGCAGAAGGTCCGGCCCATCATGTTCTCCGCCAGATACTGAATGTTGTCGATGTCTTTCGCCACGCCGTAACCGGCGTGGAAGCGGGTGAGCGATTTCTTGATCCAGTCCGTGCCTTCGCGGCAGGGGATGCACCAGCCGCAGCTTTCGTGCTGATAGAAGCTGATGGTCCGCAGAGCGAACTCGACGATGCAGGTCTGGTCGTCGATGACGACGACGCCGCCGGAGCCGAGCATGGAGCCGGCCTTGCCCACCTGGTCGAAGTCCATGCCGAGGTTCTCGATCTCTTCGGGCAACAGGACCGGGGTCGATGAGCCGCCGGGGACAACCGCTTTCAACGTGCGGCCGCCGCGGATGCCGCCGGCAACTTCGTAGATCATCTTCTTGAGGTTGTAGCCCATGGGCAGCTCGTAGACGCCGGGGCGCTGCACGTGGCCGCTAATGGAGAACAGGCGCGTGCCGCCGTTGCGCGGCGAACCGATGGCTGCAAATGCCGCGGCGCCCATCGCAATGACATGAGGCACGGTGGCGATGGTCTCTGCGTTGTTGATGACCGTTGGCCCGCCGTAGAGGCCCACGACGGCAGGGAACGGCGGCTTGATGCGCGGCACGCCCCGCTTGCCTTCCAGTGACTCCATCAGCGCCGACTCCTCGCCCACTTCGTAAGCGCCTGCGCCGGTCTGGGTGACGATCTGAAATTCCGTATCGGATCCGAAGATTTTTTTGCCGAGGAAGCCCTTCGCGTAAGCGTCGGCGACGGCCTTCTCCATGATTTCGAGCAGATAGCGGTACTCGCCGCGCAGATAGATGAAGCCTACTTTAGCTCCGATGGCCAGGCCGGCGATGATGGTGCCTTCGATGACCGCGTGAGGATCGTGTAGAAATATCAGGTGATCCTTGCAGGTTCCGGGCTCGCTCTCGTCGCCGTTGACCAGCACGTACTTGGGCTTGGCCGACTGCTTGGGAACGAAGGACCACTTGAGACCGGTGGGAAAGCCTGCGCCGCCACGGCCCCGCAGGCTCGAGGTTTTCATCTCCTCGATGATCCACTCAGGTCCCTGGGCCAGGCACTTTTTCGTAGCCTCGTAGCCGCCTAGCTCGATGTAGCGGTCGATGTTGGCAGCGCCTTCGCCGAAGCGTTTGCTGACGACCTTGACTTCCTCGGGATGGAACACGAGCCTAGGCATGGGGGGCCTTCCCTTCTGCCTTCGCCCTGCCGCGGTAGCTCGCCAGAATGCCGGGGACGTGGTCGGCGGTAAGCTCATCGTGGAATTCGTAGTTCACCTGAATGGCCGGCGCCCAGCAGCACGCGCCGATGCACTCCACTTCTTCGAGAGAAAAGAGTCCGTCGGCGGTCACGCCCTTATGGCCGATGCCCAGCTCTTCCTGGAAGCGTTCGTACAGGTCGTAAGCGCCGCGCAGCATGCAGCTGATGTTGGTGCAGACCTGCACGTTGTACTTGCCGGCTGGCTTGAAGCGCAGCATGGAGTAGTAGCTGGCCACGTTGCGCACGTCGAGCTCGGTGATGCCGATGCGATCGGCGATCTCGGCGATGACCGCGTCGGAGAGGTAGCCGATCTCGTCCTGCGCGTAGAGCAGCATGGGGACGACGGCCGAGCGGCGCAGCGGGTATTTTTCCACCAGCGCGTCGAAGCGTGCGGCCAACGCAGGCGAAAAGATGCTCATCGTGTCTGGGCTCGTTTGCTCTGGGCTCATTGCATCAGCTCCCGCGCCCATCGTTCGGCTGCCATATCCATCTCTTCCTCGCCTGCTCCAGCTTCCTGTAATCTGCCGTGCTCGGTGAACTCCAGTTTTCCTTGCCTGCCGTCTTCGCGCTGCCAGTTCACTTCTGCGCCGCTTCGCTTCAGATCGAGCCAATCGTCTCCGTGCCGCACCAGAATCCGTTCCTCGCCCAGCTCGATCGTCGCCTGGCGATCGCCATTCAGCCCGTGCGCCGCGGTGTAGCTGCGCAACAGGGAAGCCAGTGATACCCAAAGCTCGACATAGAACTTCTCGCCGAATTCACGCAAATCGGCCACGAATGATCCCCGGCACAATCTCCTGAGCGATTTCGGCAGCAGTCTTCTCCGCGCCCCGGTCAGGAAATCCTTCGACGAGAGACTTGTATGCCTTCAAGGGCAATACTTGGTCTTCGGTCACATACTCCGTGCGCGCAATGGAAGCGCTTGTGTCGCCAAAGAGTTCAACAACGATTCTTGAAAAACCGACTTGGGCCGCGGTGCTTTGAAACGTCATTCGGCAACATGGATCGACCGTGCCCAACGCGAGTTCAATTCTTTCCTCTCCAATGACGGGTCTGAATGGACCACTGATTGTTGGAGCTTGGCGCTTGCTGAGCTCCACGTTGGCCTTGGCCACTTCCTCTCCCAAAGCAATCTCGACGTTTCGAAACAGGGCGACGAGATCGGTCTCGCGTCCCTTCTGAATTTCTGCTACCGAGAGGGCGGAATCCTGGCGCGCTTTCTCTTCCGCTACGAGTTTTGCGTAATCAACCATGCATGCCTCCGGCGTTATCTGTCGATCTCTCCCAGCACAATGTCGATGGAGCCGATGACGGCGACCAGGTCGGCCAGCATCCGCCCCTTGCACATCGGTTCAAGCGCCTGCAATGTCGGAAACGACGGATAGCGCATGTGCACGCGGTAGGGCTTTGCCGTGCCGTCGGAAACAATGTAGTAGCCCATCTGCCCGTGGCCGCATTCAATGCCTTGGAATACCTCGCCCGCCGGAACGTCGAAGCCCTCGGTAACGATCTTGAAGTGATGGATGAGCGCTTCCATCTGCGTCTTCATCTTTTCCCGGTCGGGCAGCACGATCTTGGGCGCGTCGGCCTTCACCGCGCCTTCTGGCATGCCGTCGAGGGCCTGCTGGATGATCTTGATGCACTCGCGCATCTCGATGAGCCGCACCTCGTACCGCGCCCAGCAGTCGCAGTCGTTCGAGACCGGCACATGGAACTGGAACTTCTCGTAACTGGAGTAGGGCATGTCGCGACGCAGATCGAAGTCAACCCCAGACGCGCGCAGCGGCGGCCCGGTCACGCCCAGGGCAACGGCATCGGCGGCGGAGAGAATGCCCACGCCCTTGAGCCGGTTGCGGAAGATGGGGTTGCCGGTCAGCAGGTTCGAGTACTCGTCGATCTTCTCCGGCAGAGTGCGAATGAACGCCTGCACGCGATCGAGAAAGTCCAGCGGCGGCTCCAACGCCAGGCCGCCGATGCGGATGTAGCTGGTCATCATGCGCTGGCCGGATACGGCTTCAAAGAGGCGCAGAATGTCTTCGCGCTCGCGGAAGGTGTAGAGGAAGACGGTGAGCGCGCCGATGTCCATGGCGTGGGTGCCCAGCCAGATGAGGTGCGAGTTCAGGCGGCTCAGTTCCGCCAGCAGCACGCGCATCCACTGGGCCTTGGGCGGAATTTCGAGGCTGAGGAATTTTTCGACCGCGAGGGCATAACAGAGATTGTTGGCCAGCGGGTCGAGGTAGTTGATGCGATCGGTGAGCGGAACCACCTGGTGGTAGAACTTGGCCTCGCAGGTCTTCTCGATGCCGGTGTGCAGATAGCCGATCTCGGGATAGATGCGGACGATGATTTCGCCGTCGATCTCCAGCACCAGGCGCAGAACGCCGTGCGTGGCTGGGTGCTGCGGCCCCATGTTGATGACCATATGCTGGTCGCGGGCGCCTTCAGCGGGTTCGAGGACGGGCATGCCTGCGGGGTTGCTCATTTAGCGATAGCCCTCCACCGGGTAGTCCTTGCGCAAGGGATGGCCTTGCCAATCCTCGGGCAGCATGATGCGGCGCAGGTTGGGATGCTCTTCGAAGCGAATGCCGAACAGGTCGAAGACTTCGCGCTCGTAGAAGTTGGCTCCGGCCCAGACGGGCGTGATGGAGTCGACGGCCGGGTCTGCCTCGTCGAGAAGAACACGCAGCCGGATGCGTTCCTTGAGAGTGTGCGATACGAGGTGGTAGCTGAGCTGAAAGCGGGGCGAGGCAGGGAACCAGTCGACGGCGGTCAGATCCTCGAAAAAGTTGTAGCCGGCGGCCTGCATGGCGGCAGCGGCAGCGCGGATCTGTTCCGGCGCAATGGTCAGGGTAAGCTCGCCGAAGTCGAATTTGGCGTCGCAGAGCGCCTCGGAGCTGAAGGCCACAATGGCCTTGACGGCGGGGTGGTCGCCGAGGCCTTCGAGGACCGCGGCTTTGCCGAAGAGCGTGTTCGATTCGGCCATGGTTAGAGGTCCGCCTTGTCCTGGCTCCAGTTGAGGATGCCCTTGCGCACAATGTAGTAGAGACCGACACCCACAAAGCCCAGATACACCACCATCTCCCAGAAGCCGAAAAACGGCGAGGCGCCGGTGAGCGCAGGGAGTTTGCGGTAGACCACCGCCCAGGGCATCATGAAGACCGCTTCCACGTCGAACAGGATGAAGAGAACGGCGACCAGGTAGAAGCGCACGCTGAAGCGGCCGCGGGCGTCGCCCACGGCTACGATGCCGCATTCATAGGCAGCCAGCTTGGTGGTGGTGTTGCGATGGCGGCCCACAAAATAGGAGGCGACCACCATCCCCAGACCGAGCAAAATAACGGCCAGAATCTGCATGAATAACGGGAGATATTGCCAGTAATAAGGGATGGTCCCCTCCCTGCGCGAACAAATCCGAAATGACTGCGCCTGCCTGCTTTTTTCCGATTCAGGTCCGGAGCCAAAAGGATGCTGGTTTGAGCTTAGGTTTTCAGCCTCATCCCGTCAAGGCAGAGGCAGAGTCTGAAGGCTGCCGAAGGAGGCTCCCGAACAGGGAATCGCCGCGGCAGGATGGACGAATGAAACAGTTGCAGCGTGTTGCGCGGTTTGGTGCGCCGATCCACACCGCCGGCGCACATGCTGACGCCGTCGCGGATGCCGGTACGGCGCTCGTGCCGGCCGGAGAGAAAGCCAATGATCGCACAGCAGGGAAAACCAGGGGTTGCGGCTCCAAAAGTGGAATGCCCTTCCCAGCAAATGGGATAGTCTTCGCCGGAGTGGCCGGGTTTATCTTCACTGTGAGGTCACGCCCTTTGAGGTACCCGGTTTGCGACTTCCCAGGTTCTGTTGTGCTGCAGTTTGATATAGCAGGGTTGTGGAGCCTGGAACGGTGAGCAGTGTCACATTGATTCCTCAAACGGCAAGCAAGACTGTGCCGTGTTGCATTCCGGGACAAGTTACGCTGGTCATCTGAATGGATCGCCACAGGGGCCGAAGAGCAAGGTGAGGATGAATCCATGGCAGCTTCCATGACCACCGACTTTTCCATCCCCGCTTCCACACCGGTAGCCTCGACTGCCCGTTTCCCGGCCAACCGCCGCCGTCGCATTACCCCCCGGGCGGGCCACGCCCTGGAGATTCTCGGTCACGCCATCGAGTACCTGACCGACGAGTTCGTCCATCGCCAATCCAATTTCTCCCCCGAAGCGCCGAGCTTGAGGCAGTACAGGTGCTCATGGCGCTCAATCGCCAGGTGTACTACGAGTGTCCGGAAGTGCCGACCCTCGGCGAGCGGCTGCGCTCCATGCTGCATCGTCGTGCTGCATAAGGATTTCCGCACCCATACCCAACCAGACCGATCCAATTGTTTTCAGGATGCTCGATTGCCTTTGATCCGGAGATTGGCACATGCCGGCGCGCGGCCTTTTACTGTCCCAGCGCCAGCACCACCAGCAGCACAAGCCACGCCCCCGTCATGAAGTGCCAGAACCATGCGGTGGAATCAATGGCGATCTGGCGGGACTCCACGCGCCGAAGCCAGCCCAGGCCGAAGAAGCAGAACACCAAGGCCAGTACGCCTGCCACCAGGTGCAGCGCGTGCAGACCGGTAATCACGTAAAAGAAGTAGCTGGCCGGCGTCACCTCAAAACGGTCAAAGGCAAAGCCCTGCGCCGTCAACTGCTTCCAGGCGATAGCCTGACCCACCAGGAACAGAATCCCCGCGCCAAACGCGGCTCCGACCCAGGGCCGCGCCGCGCGCAGCGCCGGCCGGCCCAGCCCCAGCCACTCCTCCAGTACATCGATCTCGCGAAAGATGTTCTGCCGCGCTCGCTCCATCGCCAGGCTGCTCAGGATCAGGACCAGCGTATTGAGATAGAGAATTCTCGGCAACACAATAGGGCGCCAGTCGGGGTAAAAAAGATGGGTCCGCGGGTTCATCTGCAGGCCCGTCTGGCGCGCGAAGAAGCACAGAACCAGCACGGCAAAAAAGATCATATCGGCCGACAGGCCAAAGAGCACGTAAAAGCGGATGCGCATGAGTTGATCGCGCGGGCCGCGCCGCTCATGGTTCCATTCGTCGTCCCCGCCGCCCCCGCCGCCGCCGGTGGGCCGCCGCGCGACAGGCGGTTTGCCGCCGATTCCCGGCTCTTTCCGTTCCGTCTCCGAAGGGGTGGGGGTAAAGATGGAGGGCATGGGCGGCCTCTGTGAGGATGAGATTACTCTGACTTTGGATTGGACGCATCCAGAATCGAACGGGGTTGGATGCAAATCTGTATCGATTGCTTTGATGCAGGAAACAACGGGTCGATCTATTCAGGCAGCGCGGTGAGTTTTGACCGGCCTGAATTCACGATCTGGACGAACAGTCCATGCACCCGGCGGTCTTGGGACAACTCGGGGTGAAAGGTGGCGGCCATCAGGTTTCCCTGGCGGACCAGCACCGGGGAGCCGTCCCGCCGGGCCAGGACTTCGACCGCGGGGCCGGTTTCGGCCAGGCGCGGGGCGCGGATGAAGACCATCTCCAGCGGGCCGCCGGGCAGGGCGGTTTCGGCGGTCAGGATGGTCGAGTCGATCTGGCGGCCATAGGCGTTGCGCTCGGCGACTGCATCGAGCAGACCCAGCGAGCGCTGCGGCGGGTTGCGCACCTCGCGTGCCAGCAGAATAGCCCCGGCGCAGGTGCCGAACACCGGCTTCCGGGCGCAGAACTCTTGCAGGGTCCCGAAGAAATGCAGCTTGTCCAGGAACCTCAGGATCGTGGTAGATTCGCCGCCGGGAAGGATGAGGCCGTCCAGGCCGTCCAGTTGCTCCGGCTTGCGGACCTCGACCGGATCGGCGCCGGCCTCGGTCAAGGCGTCGGCGTGGGCCGCATAGTCGCCTTGAATGGCTAGTACGCCGATGCGGGGGCGGTCATCTTTCGCGCGCTGAATGGCCGCATTTGTCAATTGGATCTTCCGCCTTTGACCGGGGTGATTCGGGTGTGCGTTCGCCGCCAGGCCGCCACGCATAAGAGAATTTTATCCGCTCCACGCCGATTGCGTCGGGCGGCAGATGCCTTCGCCTGGGCAAATGGACTGGTATGATTTAGGGAGGCGCCTGTCGCCTTGCCGCCGCCCGTGGGCGGTTAGCTCAGTTGGTTAGAGCGCCTGCCTTACAAGCAGGAAGTCGGGGGTTCGAGTCCCTCACTGCCCACCAAAGATTAGTTCTATACAGTTCGAAGAAGTCCAATAATCCAAATAAAACCCAATAGACACAGGGATTCTGCGGATTTTACCGTTCAAAGCGGTACTATGGAAGCCAAGCGCCGCGGGGGTATTTAGGGGGGTATCTTCCTTTCGATTGGGGGGTACTTTCGGCGGCGATGGCTTTTGGAGGTAAAAATGCCGCTGACAGATTTGGAGATTCGCAGGGCGAAGACAAAAGAAAAGGCGTATCGCATGAGCGACAGCGGGAGTCTTTATCTTTGGGTTACTCCAGCAGGTGGAAAACTGTGGCGGTGGGCGTACACGCATGAAGGCAAGGAAAAGCTCATGGCCTTCGGCAAGTACCCTGATGTGCCGCTCGTACTTGCCAGAGAACGCCACGCCGAAGCTCGCAAACTGCTCGCTATTGGCATCGATCCAATGGAACAGCGGAAGATTGCAAAGACCGCAGAAAAGGCAGCCGCTGAGAATTCCTTCCGAACAATCGCGGGATGCTGGTTTGAGCATTGGCGCGCTGAGAAGAGCGCGCAGCACGTGGACGCGACGCGCAGGCGAATGGATGCAAACATCCTGCCGTTGCTTGGAGCGTGCCCGATCACCGAGATTGAAGCCCCTGAGCTGGTCACTATGGTCAAAATGATCGAGGGCCGCGGCGCATCTGATCTGGCAAAGCGGGCGATGCAGAACGTGGGACAGATCTTTCGATACGCCATTGCCCACGGGTACGCGAAACGCAATCCCGCCAGTGAGATTCGGCCTGCCGATATTCTGAGACCAACCCACAAGACAAACCTTGCACGGATCGACGCCAAAGAGCTCCCGGCGTTGTTGAGGTCGATGGAGGTATACCAGGGAACTCATGTAACCCGATTAGCGATGAAGCTCATGGCGCTGACTTTTGTCCGTACGAGCGAACTGATCGGTGCCAAGTGGGCAGAGTTCGAGATGGAAGCCGCCCGTTGGGACATCCCTGCCGCACGAATGAAAATGCGCGACCCGCA